>OJRX01003046.1_pt1 | contig 12030 bp, 5 predicted proteins | sample 1599301 | NCBI WGS metagenome assembly OJRX01 (sample SAMN04168656, study PRJEB22393) | human gut metagenome | biome: human gut microbiome; feature: stool | host: Homo sapiens | collected 2014-03-17 | reverse complement strand
TATTTCTTTTCATCAAGAAAGTTGATTATAGACCACGGATTATAAATATCTTTTTTATCTCCAAAAGTAAATCCGTCATACCACAATTTTACTTTTTCTTTTTCACTTGAAAGTCCCTGTTCATCAAGTGCTGCAAAAACTTCATCTTCCATAAAGCCGAAGCATTTTGAATACTCGTCACTTGTTACCGTAATAACTTTTAAATTATTCAGGTCGGAAAATATGCTCTCTTTTGACACTCTCGTAATTCCTGTCATTATAGCTCTTTCAAGATATGGGTTTGTCTTAAAAGTAGAATTAAAAAGACTTCTTGTAAATGCTACAAGTTCCTCCCAGTAACCGTTTACATATGCTTCTTGCATAGGCGTATCGTATTCATCAAGAAGTATAATTACTTTTTTTCCATAATATCTACTTAGATAATTTGACATATTTTTTATCAAATCCTGTGCCATAACATCACTCATATTATAACTAATATTACTTATATTTTTCTTTTCTATTTCCGTTAATCCATCCCAGTTTTTCAAAAAATCAAACTGTTGGCATACTTCACATATTATTCTTTTAATTTTCTCAACTGCATCATTATAGTTATTTTGTTTTATCTCAGCAAAACTAAGAAATATCACCGGATATGTCCCCTGCAATTTGCGATACTTTTCATCGTTCCATATTTCAAGCCCCTCAAATAAATCCCCTCTGTCTTTGTATTTGTTTGAGAAAAAACATTCAAGCATACTCATGTTCAATGTTTTTCCGAATCGGCGTGGGCGTGTTATAAGTGTTACTGTATCGTCATTATCCCACCATTCTCTTATGAAATTTGTCTTGTCTATATAAAAATTATCTTTTTCCCGTATTGACTCAAAACTCTGATTTCCTATACTTATAACCTTTGCCATATGCACCCCTCCTGTTTATATTTCAAATCAAACTCCGTATTTAGTAGCTTTATTTTAACATTGAAGTAACTTTATGTAAAGCAGCTGTCGAAAGCCCCTCCTTGGCACTTGTACTAAACTTATCGTTCCCATTGTCAGTGATAAGGAAGTGCGTTGTTGTTTTATCACCGCTTTTTACATCAACATAGTTTACCTGCGTTGTCTGTGTTTTTGGTGTAACATAGACATAGGTAATCTTCATCTTTTTGGTGAGGTCAGCGTCTATCGTCCAGCTTGTTGTGAGTAGAGTTTTCGAACTTTCTAAAAGCTTTTCAATTGTTTCATTTCGACCATCACAAATAGGATAGGTTGTTTCTTCACTTTCACCTTCATCCAGACTGATGTTTTCTAATTCGGTTAAATTGGTTTGTGCTGGCCATTTCACTGTATGAACTACCGTCTGAGTCTTTCCGTCATTATCAGTGTAATTTACTTTAATTCCTGACAAAATCGCCGGTACTGCATCGCCTGTGGAGTATAGAAGTCGATCATAGTAGTAATCTTCGTTATGCTTATCATCCGCTTTGATCTTCCCTTTGAGGAAGGATTCTAAAGTCAGGTCATTGTTTGAAGGAACTAACTTACCGAGAGCCTCCACAGTACCTGCAACATCGTAATCTTTTGACATTTTGCTCATTGGAACATTTAGTGCATAGTCGCCGGAAGTCGTTCCTTCGTACTTTCCGCTGTCGCTGTCGTAGCTTACCAACTCGGTGTTCATACTGAGTTTTGGTTCTACTGCACGTTCCCAGATAAATACTAAATGGTCTTCGTAGACTTTTTTGTCTTTTTCTTTGGACTTGTCGTATTCCTCGTATGGGTGGATTTTGAAGTTCAGCTTACTGACATATGTAATAAATTGCTGATATGTTATTCCTCCATCCTTACCAATTGTTTTTCCGAGTGTTTCTCCAGCATCCCATTCCTTGGTCGTTTTACCACTACTCTCTTTTCTGATCGAAACTTTTCCGTCTTTCTTAGTTCCATAAATCTCGTAAAACTTTCCTTCGTCTTCGACTTTTATCTTTCCGTCTTTTGTCTCAATAGTATTTTTATCAACAGAACCTTTCTCTAAATTCTTATTCTTCTTTGAGAACTCTTTAGTCGTCTTTTTATTGTTCTTGGCTAAAGCACGCAGAGTGTCTGCATCACACGTCAGATAAACATGGGCAACATCGCCGTACTCGTAACCTGCTTTCTTTGCGGCACTGGTCTGACCTTTTGAATAGGATTTAGTAATTATCGTCTGTTTGCTTGTGTCCTTTTCTGACTTTGTCTTGTCAACTGCATATCTCTCTAAACGAACACCACGCAATAGTAACTGCCCGTTCTGCGAAAGTGCGTCGATAAGATCCTTAGTTACGCTAAAGGCAGAACCTTTCTTAAACTGTTCGTATTTTATACTAGTTATATCTTTGTAGAAGCCGCCATCTTCATTCTTAATTTCTATATTCCCTATCACTTTTCCAGCCCACTGGAACTGGCTGTTTGTGTAGGTTTTTGCGTAGGTCGTACTTCCATTCGCAACTCGGCTTTCGATTATTAAATGGGATGACTTTTCTATCTTCTTAAGTTTTCCAAAGTTAAACTCTACCTTAATATTGTAGTGCTGGTCGTACTCAAAATCATCTCCGCTTTTCTCAGCACGCCTGCCTATTCCCATATTAGCGGTAGCCTTCTTCCACGCCTTCTTTGTATTAAGGTTAGGCAATGCAGCTTTATGTTCACCCGCACCTACATGATGCGTTTTTGTAATCGCATTGAAAAACATAGTAACAATAGTGTTTCCATCGCTCGTCTTTTTATTAGGCCATTTTCCAAAGCCTTTTTTCGTATCATTTTTTAACCAGCTCTCAATATTTATTACATACATCGAAACACCATAGTTGTCACCTATTGTTCCTCCTAAATCCACCTTGAACTTACCCCTTGCACCGCCTAGTTCATAGCATGGAAAAATAGTTCCGTTAGCTGCTGAACCTGCACTGTTGTTCTCAGGGCTTGCACTCAATTTTTGTGTCGCCCATCTGTCAGGTCCAGAACTGGTACCCTTTTTAGGATTCTCATAAATCTTATGTGTAGTTCCTGTAGAACTGCTTCTAGAATCTCCGTATTTATCTACGGTTGTAAACCACCACCACTTACAAACTTTTGTCTCTGTACCGGGGATTGGTATTTTTTCTGCTAAATTGATTTTAAGATTACCATTTGTAAATACATGACTGTCATTAGCATTGAACACAGTGCCGTATTTATTCGTATAATTTTTCTTTACATATTTAACAAACTCATCTTTTGTATCCCAGCACCACGCTTTGTGAACACCATTTGCAGCTTCTGCCTCTTTCGTAATACTCGTAGTATCTCTTAATGGTGGTAAACCACTAAAAACACCTAAAGTAAGACTAACTGCTAAAGTCATCACTTATATAAATTAAAGGGTAACAGCTTTTGTACCGTTACCCTTTTTGTATCTAATTTTTAAGAAACTTATCCATAAAATCAAATCGACTTTGGCTTCTTCATTTGTTTGATATCGTATAGTTCTATCAGCTACCGTCCATCTATCAACACTTCTTTACCTCTAAACGCAAAACCATAGTGATGAATGTTTTCTTCTTTCACCCCTCTTTTGATAAGCTCTGCATCATAGTTTTTCTCCTCTATCTGCTTTAATGCCACTGCAACTGTCTCCTCAAGTGAACTTTCTTTTCTAGGATTTATTACTTTAAATTCTATTACGATACCCGGATATTTTTCATTTGTTTTGTCTATCGGCTCCAGCATTATGTCATACCGTCCGTAGCCGCTTTCACGGTTTGAGGTAATGATGTAGTTTTCTGTCTGGTCTACTATAAGACCAAGTACAAAGCCATGGAAAAAGTTTTCCGGTGCTTTCCTGTTAGATTTTTTCTTTCCAGAATCAAATGAACTAAATGTATTCAATGCTACATCATTCATGTACTCATTCATACTTTCTATATCACCACTTATGAGTGCTCTTATAAACTCATTTGTTTCATGCTTTGCGGGACTGAACCATCTGAGTATCATTTTTCTGAACATAAACAATATCTCACGGTTTGTCAATGCAAGTTCATATTCATTATCGCTTTCTCTTATCAGATTCAACTCTTCTGACGAAACAACTTTCAAATAGCCGCTCGCAAGCATAAGACTCCACACAGCATCCTCTGAGTAGTCTAGCTCTGAAAATACTATCTGCTCATCTACAATAACATTTATTTTTTCACCACTAATAAGATTTTCTATCATTGTTTTTATATATGGACTTCCTTTTTGAACAAGACTGTTTATTAGTCCATTTGAACTTGAATCTGCCCAATAGGTTTTTAAACTCTTAAATTTCAAAAAATTTATTATCGACCACGGATTATAAATATCTTTTTTATCTCCAAAAGTAAATCCGTCATACCATGTTTTCACAATATCCTTTTTGTCTGAAAGTCCCTGTTCATCAAGAGAATTAAACACTTCTTCTTCCGTAAAACCAAATGCTGTCTCATATTGGTTTGATGTGGTAGTAACTACTACAAGATTATTCAAATCTGAGAAAATACTCTCTTTTGATACTCTCGTAATTCCAGTCATTATCGCTCTTTCAAGATATGGATTTGTCTTAAAGGTTGCATTAAAAAGACTTCTTGTAAATGCTACAAGTTCTTCCCAGTACCCGTTTACATAAGCCTCCTGCATAGGTGTGTCGTACTCATCGAGTAATATAATCACATTTTTTCCAAAATAACTACTCAGATACTTTGAAAGACTATTTAATGCAAACGATACATCTTTGTCTATAGGATTTTCCAAAAATGACCTGTATTTTGCTTTTTCTGTGTCACTCATACAATCCGACTCAAGTAAAAAGCGGTTATTCTCATATAATTCTGCAATTTTTTCATATATCTGATTTTTTGCAAGTTCAAATGTATTTCCCTTAATTGAAGCAAAGCTTAAAAATATCACCGGATATGTTCCCTGCAATTTGCGATACTTTTCATCGTTCCATATTTCAAGCCCCTCAAATAAATCCCCTCTGTCTTTGTATTTGTTTGAGAAAAAACATTCAAGCATACTCATGTTCAATGTTTTTCCGAATCGGCGTGGGCGTGTTATAAGTGTTACTGTATCGTCATTATCCCACCATTCTCTTATGAAATTTGTCTTGTCTATATAAAAATTATCTTTTTCCCGTATTGACTCAAAACTCTGATTTCCTATACTTATAACCTTTGCCATATGCACCCCTCCTGTTTATATTTCAAATCAAACTCCGTATTTAGTAGCTTTATTTTAACATTGAAGTAACTTTATGTAAAGCAGCTGTCGAAAGCCCCTCCTTGGCACTTGTACTAAACTTATCGTTCCCATTGTCAGTGATAAGGAAGTGCGTTGTTGTTTTATCACCGCTTTTTACATCAACATAGTTTACCTGCGTTGTCTGTGTTTTTGGTGTAACATAGACATAGGTAATCTTCATCTTTTTGGTGAGGTCAGCGTCTATCGTCCAGCTTGTTGTGAGTAGAGTTTTCGAACTTTCTAAAAGCTTTTCAATTGTTTCATTTCGACCATCACAAATAGGATAGGTTGTTTCTTCACTTTCACCTTCATCCAGACTGATGTTTTCTAATTCGGTTAAATTGGTTTGTGCTGGCCATTTCACTGTATGAACTACCGTCTGAGTCTTTCCGTCATTATCAGTGTAATTTACTTTAATTCCTGACAAAATCGCCGGTACTGCATCGCCTGTGGAGTATAGAAGTCGATCATAGTAGTAATCTTCGTTATGCTTATCATCCGCTTTGATCTTCCCTTTGAGGAAGGATTCTAAAGTCAGGTCATTGTTTGAAGGAACTAACTTACCGAGAGCCTCCACAGTACCTGCAACATCGTAATCTTTTGACATTTTGCTCATTGGAACATTTAGTGCATAGTCGCCGGAAGTCGTTCCTTCGTACTTTCCGCTGTCGCTGTCGTAGCTTACCAACTCGGTGTTCATACTGAGTTTTGGTTCTACTGCACGTTCCCAGATAAATACTAAATGGTCTTCGTAGACTTTTTTGTCTTTTTCTTTGGACTTGTCGTATTCCTCGTATGGGTGGATTTTGAAGTTCAGCTTACTGACATATGTAATAAATTGCTGATATGTTATTCCTCCATCCTTACCAATTGTTTTTCCGAGTGTTTCTCCAGCATCCCATTCCTTGGTCGTTTTACCACTACTCTCTTTTCTGATCGAAACTTTTCCGTCTTTCTTAGTTCCATAAATCTCGTAAAACTTTCCTTCGTCTTCGACTTTTATCTTTCCGTCTTTTGTCTCAATAGTATTTTTATCAACAGAACCTTTCTCTAAATTCTTATTCTTCTTTGAGAACTCTTTAGTCGTCTTTTTATTGTTCTTGGCTAAAGCACGCAGAGTGTCTGCATCACACGTCAGATAAACATGGGCAACATCGCCGTACTCGTAACCTGCTTTCTTTGCGGCACTGGTCTGACCTTTTGAATAGGATTTAGTAATTATCGTCTGTTTGCTTGTGTCCTTTTCTGACTTTGTCTTGTCAACTGCATATCTCTCTAAACGAACACCACGCAATAGTAACTGCCCGTTCTGCGAAAGTGCGTCGATAAGATCCTTAGTTACGCTAAAGGCAGAACCTTTCTTAAACTGTTCGTATTTTATACTAGTTATATCTTTGTAGAAGCCGCCATCTTCATTCTTAATTTCTATATTCCCTATCACTTTTCCAGCCCACTGGAACTGGCTGTTTGTGTAGGTTTTTGCGTAGGTCGTACTTCCATTCGCAACTCGGCTTTCGATTATTAAATGGGATGACTTTTCTATCTTCTTAAGTTTTCCAAAGTTAAACTCTACCTTAATATTGTAGTGCTGGTCGTACTCAAAATCATCTCCGCTTTTCTCAGCACGCCTGCCTATTCCCATATTAGCGGTAGCCTTCTTCCACGCCTTCTTTGTATTAAGGTTAGGCAATGCAGCTTTATGTTCACCCGCACCTACATGATGCGTTTTTGTAATCGCATTGAAAAACATAGTAACAATAGTGTTTCCATCGCTCGTCTTTTTATTAGGCCATTTTCCAAAGCCTTTTTTCGTATCATTTTTTAACCAGCTCTCAATATTTATTACATACATCGAAACACCATAGTTGTCACCTATTGTTCCTCCTAAATCCACCTTGAACTTACCCCTTGCACCGCCTAGTTCATAGCATGGAAAAATAGTTCCGTTAGCTGCTGAACCTGCACTGTTGTTCTCAGGGCTTGCACTCAATTTTTGTGTCGCCCATCTGTCAGGTCCAGAACTGGTACCCTTTTTAGGATTCTCATAAATCTTATGTGTAGTTCCTGTAGAACTGCTTCTAGAATCTCCGTATTTATCTACGGTTGTAAACCACCACCACTTACAAACTTTTGTCTCTGTACCGGGGATTGGTATTTTTTCTGCTAAATTGATTTTAAGATTACCATTTGTAAATACATGACTGTCATTAGCATTGAACACAGTGCCGTATTTATTCGTATAATTTTTCTTTACATATTTAACAAACTCATCTTTTGTATCCCAGCACCACGCTTTGTGAACACCATTTGCAGCTTCTGCCTCTTTCGTAATACTCGTAGTATCTCTTAATGGTGGTAAACCACTAAAAACACCTAAAGTAAGACTAACTGCTAAAGTCATCACTTATATAAATTAAAGGGTAACAGCTTTTGTACCGTTACCCTTTTTGTATCTAATTTTTAAGAAACTTATCCATAAAATCAAATCGACTTTGGCTTCTTCATTTGTTTGATATCGTATAGTTCTATCAGCTACCGTCCATCTATCAACACTTCTTTACCTCTAAACGCAAAACCATAGTGATGAATGTTTTCTTCTTTCACCCCTCTTTTGATAAGCTCTGCATCATAGTTTTTCTCCTCTATCTGCTTTAATGCCACTGCAACTGTCTCCTCAAGTGAACTTTCTTTTCTAGGATTTATTACTTTAAATTCTATTACGATACCCGGATATTTTTCATTTGTTTTGTCTATCGGCTCCAGCATTATGTCATACCGTCCGTAGCCGCTTTCACGGTTTGAGGTAATGATGTAGTTTTCTGTCTGGTCTACTATAAGACCAAGTACAAAGCCATGGAAAAAGTTTTCCGGTGCTTTCCTGTTAGATTTTTTCTTTCCAGAATCAAATGAACTAAATGTATTCAATGCTACATCATTCATGTACTCATTCATACTTTCTATATCACCACTTATGAGTGCTCTTATAAACTCATTTGTTTCATGCTTTGCGGGACTGAACCATCTGAGTATCATTTTTCTGAACATAAACAATATCTCACGGTTTGTCAATGCAAGTTCATATTCATTATCGCTTTCTCTTATCAGATTCAACTCTTCTGACGAAACAACTTTCAAATAGCCGCTCGCAAGCATAAGACTCCACACAGCATCTTCTGAATAATCAAGTTCAGAGAATACTATCTGTTCATCTATAACGACATTTATTTTTTCACCCCTGATAAGATTTTCTACCATTGTTTTTATATATGAGCTTCCTTTTTGAACAAGACTGTTTATCAGTCCATTTGAACTTGACTCTGCCCAATACAATGCGATTTTCTTTTTATCCAGATAATTAATTATCGACCACGGATTATAAATATCACTTTTTTCTCCAAATTTAAATCCATCATACCACATTTTCACAATCTCTTTTTCATCTGGCAGTCCCTGTTCATCAAGTGCATTAAACACCTCTTTTTCTGTAAATCCAAATGCAGTAGTATATTTCGGTGATAATGTCGTAACTACTTCAAGATTATTTAAATCTGAGAAAATACTTTCTTTAGATACTCTTGTAATTCCAGTCATTATCAATGCGGAGGGCTATTACATTTTCCTCTCCATATTTTATATAAGGAGTCAGGTCGAAACCAACAGCCATCGCACCATTCTCGTGCAGGCCCAGATATTGACCGTTAATGTAGAAATCAGCTCCTTGGCGGACACCTTCGAATTCTATAAATACCTTTTTATCTTTACTGCCAGCGGGTAAACGGAAGTGTTTACGATACCACATCACTGTATCCGTTAACTGGTCGATGCTTAAGCGAAAAGCTTCATCTTCATTAAAAGCGCGGGGTAAAGTGACTTTTTTCCAATCCGTATCCTGAAAACGTACTTGTTGGGCTTCAGGGGTATCACCAACGGAAAGTAACCAGTCGGAATTGAAATTATATTTATTGCGAGCATCTGATGCTCCTACATACTGGCTTATGGATATAAAAGCCAAAAGGAATAAAAGGATTCTACGTTTCATGGTTTATTAATTTATTTTGGGGAGCAAAACTAGCGTAAAGTTCCCCTCATTCTATAGACAAAAATTCATTTGCATAGATTATCATTCAAAATCATCTTATTTACTCTCCTAAATAGTAGGAAGGTACAGGTGCCTGTGGATAACCCATAGAACGATGTGCCACATAATTCCGGTATATCGCATCCTGCATTAAAGTTACACGACGGTCTTTGGCAGGGATATTCGTTGTGTAAATACGAATTTCGCCCGGTAAGGCTGTGATGATCTCTTCACGCCAATCACCATATAAATCGGCAATCATCAGGATATCCCCTCCAATACCTTCTGTCAGAGATTCCCCTTTCCATTTTATGATGCTTAAAGATTTTCCGTTAGAAGAAGAGTTTGCTCCCCATCGGTTATCGTCTCCTTTAAATGTTTCACGCAATAAATCTCCGTCCCACCATGCCCAGTTTCGGCAGGAAGGTACATCTTCGTTTTTGCCTAAATATTGACCATCTGCAGAAAGCAGGTATTTGTCCGTACTTCCTCCTTTACGGTCTTCGCTTGCGAAACATTCCAGTCCTTTATGGGTAGGATCGAAGTCGGCAACCATGCCGTCACCCACATGGAACGTTTTGTGACCGATGTTCCAAACGGGTTGTCCGGTTTTTGCGTCTACCACACAAACACCGCGGCCGTTGTCATGCCAAGGTTCCAAACATAGAAATACTTCCATTCCCGGACGATTCGGGTCAATATCTGTCAGATAAATCTTGTCCGGGTGTCCTAATCCGGTAGACCACAATAGTGTACCATTGTTATCAAGCATGCATGAGCCTAAGAGTATTTCATCTTTTCCATCCTGATCCACATCTCCGCATATCATGTTGTGTGATCCCATACTTCTTACTACAGGGTTCTCTTCATCGCTATCCCATCTCCAGGCGCGTTCCAGTTTATTGCTGTTTAATTGCCAGGCATCTACCACCATCAATTTATAGGTTCCGCGACAAGCTAATATATAAGGTGTCTTCCCATCCAGATATGCCATACCTATTTGATTACGATTCTGGCGGACAAGATTTCCATATCTGTCATTGCGCTCCGGCCAATCCACGCGGGCTATTTCTTCTCCAGTCATGCCATTCAATACGCTCAAGTATTCTTCACCTGAATCTACACGTCCTTTTTCATTGCGTTTTGAATTTTCAGGAGCAGTCTTTAATGCTATTTCAGCTTTGCCGTCTCCATTGAAGTCGTAAGCGATAAAAGGAGAATACCATACGCCCGGTTCTATACCTTGTCCCAGGTCTTTAGACCACAAAAAAGTACCGTCATTCAGATAAGCCTCAATTTGATAAGTTTCTCCACCCAAAGTGCCCGGCATTCCCGGGTCTACATTTTTATCCGGCGTGCGGATGATGTAATCATAAATCCCGTCTCCATTTAAATCGGCAACAGCTATCTTGCCGGCTTTTATATTTCTATTAAGTTTGATTGATTGATAATTCTTCAATGATGGGAGTTCCACTTCTATTTTAGTAGATGTGTCGATCACTTTTTTCTTTTTATCCAATGCGCAGATCCAATAAGATGCTTTTCCATTTGCAGGAGATTGATCTATGAAATCACAAGTCGATTTTACCGGAGATTTGGTTAAACGTTCCGTCTTGCCATTTGCAGTACGATATAAATGGAAGGACACATCTGCATCATCTTGTTCCAACAATCTCCAGCTAAGATATATGCCTTTTCCATCCATGGCAGGGGTTGCCGCCAGTCCTCTGTTCAAGTGCTCTTTTATTCGTTCGGTTGCAAAACCATTTACTTCAGGCTTCGGCTCATGTCGTGGTTCCAGAATCTCATAGTAGTAAGTACGTTCACGGCTCGTAAACTACCGGCTGTACCGATTAACAAAGTACAGAGGAGTAAATATCTGTTTTTCATTGCTTTCTTTTTTAGTTATTGAATGAAGTTATATCAACCATCATCAGATTCAAACGCTTGCCGTTTGTGAAGTGCCCGGATTGAAAAAGTACTTTTGTGCCGTCGGGACTGAAACTTGGGTGTGCATGATCCGGTTTCATTTTGGTATCCGAAACCAACCAATGGCGTTGACCGGTCTGTACGTTGATGAGCCAGACATTTCCTCCGAAGGTGTCACCAGCTGCCCAACGATTGTCGCGACTTGCATTGCAATGCCAGAATCCCCGTCCGGTAAGTTGTCCTTCTATGGCTTTGCGGTCTTTATCCAATTCTACCTGACCCACTAATTCCACGTCATCGGTGCGAAGATTGATACGGGCAATACCACTTACTTGTTTACGAAGGCGAGGCTGAAAACCTAGGATGTTGAAATAAACATAGTCTTTGGTTACAAAAGTTTCGTGAGTGACCCAGTCTAATGGAGTTTCTTTATAAAGAGGCTTGAAGACCGAACCGTCTGCTGTGCAGAACCACATGCGCTGATATGCATCGCCACCGGTTTCATTACAGAAAACGATTTCTCCCGGTGTGAAACGGCTGGCCTGTATGTGTCCTGTTTTAAATTCGGTATCGATAACTTTGGTTACTTCGCCGGTAGCAAGGTTCATTTTTCGGATGCCACAAAGAGATGGTTTTATTTTTACCGGCTGATTACTTTCCGGTAAGAATGCATTTTTCGCCATGCGTTCTTTTTCTTCTTCTGTACCTTCACGTTCTACGGTGATATAAGCATAGTCATCGTTGCAATCTATGGCATAT
>OJRX01003045.1_pt1 | contig 12031 bp, 7 predicted proteins | sample 1599301 | NCBI WGS metagenome assembly OJRX01 (sample SAMN04168656, study PRJEB22393) | human gut metagenome | biome: human gut microbiome; feature: stool | host: Homo sapiens | collected 2014-03-17 | reverse complement strand
CTGTTGGAGATCATCACTCCCCCGCAGGGCGGGGATTCCATCGACCGCATCAGCTTCGACTGGCTGGAGGGAGAAGGATCTCCTGCCGAGACTCTGCGGATGCCGGTGTTCGCCGACCTGCAGGACAAGTTCCACCTGGTCGCATTCGACGATGTGAAACTATCCGACAAGGGCAACAAGTGGCGGCCGGACGGCATGACCCACAAGAAAGCCTTTGATGATTACATCACCATTTCCAAACGGTTCAAAAGCGACCAGTCCGCTTGGGTCAAATGCCTCCCGTCGAAACTCAATCCACCGGCACCCATCTACGACTATGAGAAAACCCAGGACTGCGACGGCTGGCAACTGCATTACCTGCCATTGGTACTCACCGCACCAGCCACGCCGGCCGACTACGAGCGTTGCGACCTTGGCCCATTGCAGCCGGAGGCACGGTTCATCGGACTCGTGGACGAAGGCTCCGACATGGCCGGACTGATCTGGTCCACCGGAAGCGCGCCCGTACGCATCGACCAGCTGACCGGCAACACCCCCCTTCACCGCAAGTATGCGGAAGCGTTGATATTCAAAACCCTTATCGACGTGCTTCCCGCAAAAGCGTCCGTGAACATCACGGCCTGCACTCCGCAAAGCAAAGACAAGCCGATTTGGAGCATCCAATTCCAATTAGGCAACGGCGCGACCGTGGAAGACGCCCGCAAACAGTCCGCCAGAATCCAATCGTCGGTCGGGGCGAAACATATTTACTGGGAATGGCGGTCAGCCGACAGTGCGACCGTATGGCTGTGCGACGACCCGTGCCTGGATGTCAGGGACATCAGCCACTGGAATCGCAGATCAAAGCAAAAGCATCTCATCGAACTCGCCTTAAGCGACTCGTGGGGCGTGGCCGGAGTCAGCGATCCCAGCGGACGCACCCCCGATGTGGTCAGTCTCGGCGCGTTGCCAAGCAACCATGACGTGTTGTTGGCACGATTCCAGATTCCGGCCGGGTTGGATGTGGACAAGCCCTCACGGAACATAGGCAAGTTCCTGACCAGCGCCGACTACGCCTACGGGCGCATCCTCCCGCGCGGCGAGGAACACGGTTCGAACCTGTACGACATGGTGCTGGCGAAACGCAGCCCGTTCCCCACCATGGTCAACGCGGACTGGGATTTCGCCCGCCAGTCGAAACCACGCATGTTCCCGTTGGGCGTGGACGATATGGGCAAACCGGTCTACTGGAGCATGAAGGACACGTTCCACCTGCTCATCAGCGGAAAATCCGGAACCGGTAAATCCTCCATCGCGCAGATCGTGGTCGCCGAAGCGCTGCTCAAAGGCCATGACATCATCCTCATCGACCCATCCAAAGGTTGCATCGACTTCACCCAGTGGGCGAAACCATTAGCGTTGGCGTTCGTCGGCTTGGGGCAGATGCGCGAAACCGAAGCCGTCATCGCCTGGCTACGCGACGAGATGGCACAACGGGTGAAACTGTTCAGCCGGTATGGTGTCGGCAGCATCTACGACCTCGACAAAAGCCAGCTCAATGAGGAAGAGCTTGCCCACACGAAACCCATCGACATCGTGTTCGACGAATTCAACTCCTACCTTCAGGAGGCCGGCAAGACCACGCAGAACCCGAACAGGGACATCCAACTGGCCAACGACAATGCGGCCGTCAGCGCGACGAACAATTCGATACGACGCACCATGAGCGCTCTCGGCAAAATCGTCGTGCAGGGACGAACCGCAGGCATCAGCGTAATCCTCGGCGCCCAGCGTCTGACCATGGACGACATGAAGCCGTACAACGCGAACGCCTTCTTCCGTTCGCTCGGCCGAATCCTCCTGGGCATGGACTCCACGGCGGGCATCATCAGCGCGCAGAACCTGCGCGAGGCGAACCGGCTCCAACAGTCGCTGAAAGGCGAAGGCGGGAAAATCCCGCAAGGCCGTGGAATCTTCGAAACCGCGCAAGGCGAACTGCTGGCCGTCCAAACATGGTGGTCGGGAGGCCAAGAAAAGTTGGCGGAACTGTTCGCCGACCGCACTCCCCCGCAACCCATCGACTATTCGCGGTTCATGCCATCCGAAGCGGAAACCTACGGCGAAGTGTCCGAAGACGAACTTTCCAAGCTGCTCAGCCAAGGAACGGATCCACAGACAGCCGGCGAGGAAATCAACGACATGGACGAACTCCACGACATGCTCCACCACCCAGACAACAACGATGCCGATTCCGAAGACGGGGATGACATCGAAGAAGTCGACTGGTAGCCAAACACAAAAGGGGAAACAACATGCTCATCAACCTGGGAACAGACGTTCACGGGAAAAACCTTGGATGGGACACGTCCGCGGGAACGCCACTCACCATCACCGGGCCCGACGGAAGCGGGAAAACCATGCTGCTTGACAGCATCATCCGACAGGCAGATTCGGACGGCACGCTCGTAACCTTCACCGACCAGTGGGACAGCATCCCACCCTCCCCCACCGTCATGTGCGGACGCTACCGGCAACCCTATGAGCTACTGGAAATAGTGCAACGGGTCAGCATGGAACAGCGACGGCGCATCAAGGGCGAACCCGAGCCGATCAAGCCGATACTGCTCGCCTTCGATGACTATGACGTACACAACGGCTACCCGGACATGAATCTGCTGAACGTCAACAGTCAAATCTCCGACGAACTCAGCCGAATCATCGAAATGGCACCCGGAACGAACGTCAACGTGGTCATGGTCCGCAGCAGCATTCACCCATCCACAGTGGGTCAAAAGCTCTACGACCGGCTTATCGCCGGCAACCATGTGCTATTCCATCCGGCCGGACAGCTCGACCCGCACACGCAACCTCTTTTCCACGCCGAAAACACCCGTGAAGCCGAAACCCTCACCTATCTCAACCGGCATTTGGACTTCAAACAGGCCCGCAATTGCCTGTACGAAACATCAGACAGGCCACTCCAGGCCTTCCACACCCCCATCTACAAGAGAAAGGAAAACTGATGGCCGACCGTCGAAAGAAAATCCCTCTCGAAAAATTCTTCCCCAATGGTTTTGATAAAACCAATCCGGACGACATGATCAAACTCACCGTCCTCATCCAAGAGAAAGCCGCAAAGAACCCTGAGTTCGAAGGCTACAGCGTATTCAGCGTCGATTCCGACAACCGGTACGCGATCATCGCGCCGATGGATATGGATTCCGATGATATCAACAACGGAATCAAAGCCGTCAGACTCAGCAACAGCGAATGCGCGGACACGGCTTCCCAGAAGAAGACGGTGCAGAACCTGGAAAGCCAACCCCAGTACGAAGGCTATTCCGTCGTCGATTTCGTTCGAATCAGTTCCAGCGAATTCCTCGTGCTGCTCCAACAGTTGGACGAGAAGGCCGCAGCCATCCGGCGTATATTCGCGAACGTTCTCAAGGTCAAGCCTTGGGAAATTCGTATCTCACGTACTCCTGAGAACGGTTGGAAAATCCGCATCAAGGAGAACACCGTCACCTATCAGGCCTCCGTATACGACAAGCGAATGCAGGAAGCCGTCGAAGTGGTCGGCAAAAAAGGCTGGTTCTTCAAGGCCGACCCCGAAAAAGGCGTCATCATGGTGTACCCCGGCACTCCCCCGACTTTTCCTGCGATGATAGCCTGCCCGAAACAGCTGATCGGTAAAAACGACCTACGTCACGCCTATCTGGGCATGAAGCTGCCCGAACGAGGCCGCGAAACCGGCGACTGGCTGTCACTCGACTGGAAATCCGGCCCGGGAATCATGGTTGCCGCCGCCGCCAACAGCGGCAAAAGCGTTGTCATCAACACGCTCATCGCCGCCGCGCTGGAAGCCGGATTCCAGCTTGCCATCTGCGACGACGAGGACAAAAGCGTCGATTTCCAATGGTGCCGGCCGTGGATCATCCCCCACGGCTGGGGTTGCGATAGTCCTGAATCAGCCGCCGCGACATTGATCCATGTGCTTGAGATCTGCTCCTACCGGTCGAAACTCATCAAACAGTATGGGGTCGAAAACTGGTGGGGTCTGCCTAAGGACGAACAGGAAAAGAACCCCCTGCTTTTGCTCGTGTGCGATGAGGTCGCCCAATGGGCTGGGAGCGTCACCATACCGAAGGTCAGCAAGGACAATCCGATGCGCATCCGGGCCGAGTATGAGGCAAGCATCCATGCGGCGAACATCACCTATGCGATGAAGATCACGCAAAAAGCCCGGTTCTCCGGTGTCTGCTTCCTGTTCTGCGGGCAATCGACCCGCCTGCAGGACGGTTTCGACCCCGGTATGCGAGTCAATCTGACCACGGTCATCTCCCCCACCCTGCAACCCTCCACCGCTGTCGAAGAGCTGCTGGGAGGGGCGAAGGACTTCCCTGAGATACCGGAAAACATCATGCAACCGGGAATCTCCAGAGGAGCCGGCCTTATCAGGCTTCCCGGCATGAAACCCGTCATCTACAAGGGTTTCTACGAGGAGAACCAGAAACAAAGAAAATCATACAGCGACCTGCTGCGCGAACGTCTGACCGCAATCCGACCGCCGGAAGGCGACATGAACTCGGGCCACTGGTCATGGGATGAAATCGTAAACGCCCTGCCGACCGCCGCAGAAAAACCCGATGACGGCATGATCGACTCCGGCGGGGACGAGGACGACGGGTTCCCCACAGACGGTTTCGGCGAGGACGGGCGTGATGTCGCAGACCGTGACAAGCCGTTGAAGGGTGCCGCCGCTGCGGCGCATGCGAGCAAACTGTATGCGGCAGGTGTCGACGTGCCTCACATGAGCGCAATCGATGCCGCCATGAATATCGGGCGCCTGTCTGCCGAAAAAGGTCTTTGATATAGGATGTGATGATGTTGGCGAAGGATGATGATTGGCTGACGGCGGGGAATCAGTTGGATGATTCCCTGTTGATGGATGATTTGTGGGATGATGATGCAGATCCACAGGATGACAAAGGCGCAGCGTCACATTCCACTGGTTCCGCATTTCCACAGGACAATGCGGAAACGCTTCCACAGAAAAGCGATGGTGCAGGAAGTAGTTCCAATGTGCCCCCAGTTCCGCAATCCAACAGGGAGTCCATTCCCGGTGAAAATGCGAACACGTTTCCACAGTATTTTGATGACTCATTTCCACAGTCTGACGAAAGCACAACCCATCAATCCGACAGCATCCCATTTCAACAGGAAGGCGTAGACCCATTCCAACAGGAAGGCGTAGACCCATTCCAACAGGATGACAGGCATTTGCTTACACAGGGGAAAGAGGAATCGTTTTCACGTTCCAGTGATTCCACTGTTTCACGTTCCAACAGCGCACCACTTTCACAGGAAGACGCGGAAACGATTCCTCATTCCACTGAACACACAGTTCCACAGTCCAACAAAACGACAGATTCGCAGGACAACAAAGGCACAGCTTCACGTCCCATCAGGACGACAGCCCCCCAGAACACTGTCGAGCCAGTTCAACAGGACACTGCGGATACGACTCCACAGGAGAATGCGGAAAACCTCGATCAGATAGACCTGCTCGCCAACGGCTACGACCCGTTCAAGGAATTCGCCGACTCAGCAGAAGACTGTAACGACAAGAAATCAGAAAAACAGTCTGCTGTTTCCGCATTTCCGCAGAACAATGAGGAAACACGGGAACAAGGAAAAGGCCCGGAGGAATACGACCCGTTCGAGCAATTCGACCTGCAATCGGACGATTCCAGCGAACCGCCAACGGAACAGAACGAACGTCGAGACGACAACATCATTCAAGACAGTTCCGCAGATTCAAAGAAAAACGTTGATATGCAGGAACAGGGAGACATTGAAACTGTTTTCCCCTCCAATGTTCCTATGCAAAATCAAAGGGACAGCGAAACAGAAGAACAGTACGACAGTTCGTCCTTCCAACAGGAAGACAGTTCCCCAGTAAGACAGGACACTGGCGAAACATACCCGAAGGACACGGACTCTGCGGATCCGTTCGACCTTTGGGATGACCCATCCGAACCTCCGGAGGGGGAACCACAAACATCGTCCCCATCCGCCGGAAGCCCTAGCGCGGATGATTACCCAACGCAAACATTCCAGACGGGAGATGACTTCTGGAGCCAGACGGACGACGAATCGAACGGTCAGTGGAATGCAGGCCAGCAAACGAATGGCATGCCCCCGCAGCAATTCGACAATCCGCCATTCCCACAGGAAAGTGTCTTCCCAGTTGAACACCAGTATGATTTCCCATTCCCACAGGAAAACACTGATACAGAAAATAGGGAAAATGGTGGAACGCTGATAAAGATTATCGCAGTCGCGGCCGCCATACTCATAGGCCTCGGAGCACTGATAGGCGGGGGAGCGTACACCTATCACGCATACACCACTCACGTCGCGGAACAGCAGGCCGAAGCCGACCGCAAACAGCGCCAACAATCCCTGGTGAAGGCACAGAACAAATGGGACGGGAGGAAACGGAAGGCCGATGACCTGGTCTCCACGATCAAAGCCAGTCCCGTCGCGGAAAACAGCGACGTGCAAAAAGCCGTGGAAGCCCTCCAGAAAACAACCACAGGGAATCCGATGACTGAAAAAGACATCACATCGGCCCTGGAAAAACTGGACGGCGAATATGAGAAAACCAACAGAACCTACACGGATGCAATGCAGGCAAAAGCCAAGGAGACCAGAACGACACTCGACGGTCTGGTACAGCAGACAAATGGTCTTGCTGACGCTCCTGACGGCAACGACAAGAAGCAGATGCAAAGCCTCGCATCCCAGTGGAAAAGCACGGAAATAACGTCTGACAACCTATCCGACGCCATTACGGCTTCGACCGAGCTGAAGAACCTCATCAGCAAAGTGGATAAAGCCAAGAAGGATGCGGACGCGAAGAAGAAGGCCGAGGAAGAGGCCAAGGCAAAAGCGGAAGCGGAACGACAGGCCCAAGCCCAACAGGAGCAGCAGCAGGCGCAGCAGCCTCAGCAGAATCCATACGGGAACATGTACTACTGGGGCGGGGGATATGGTTCGACCGGTGGATCAACCGGTGGTCCGACCGGTGGATCAACCGGCAACAGTGGGGGAGGGGTATCCCCGCCACCGCAGCAGGAGACGCCACCCAAGGGCAACAGTGGCGGCAACGTCGGCTGAAAAAACGGGAAAGCCGAGGCAGATCAACCTCGGCTTTCCCGCTAATCCCATACATCAGAACATGTTGGGATAATCCTCATCGTCCACATCATCATCTTCAACCTCGACAGGAGCCGGCTTACGACGGCCCCGCGAAGAGGTCTTCTTCGGACGACGGCGCGGAGCCTCCTCCTCGTCCTCGTCCTCGTCCACGTCATCATCTTCAACCTCGACAGGCTTCGGACGACGACGGGAAACGGCAGCCTTGCGACGTGGCTTGACCGCGATTTCACCGGTATCCTCGTCCACCTCATCATCGGAATCAGCCTCATCGAAGTCAGTATCCGCAAGAAGAGCCGCCTCATCATCGGCCTTGGAAGGCTTCGCATTCACATGCTTGTCTCGCCAAGCGATAAGAGCCTCGATATCCTCATCGGTGAAGTCCTCATCGTATTCGAAGCTTCCATCTCGCACGCCTCCGCCAACAATCGTGAGATTATCCAAACGATAGCTGACACCGCTACCGGTCTGAGTCTTCCACGCACGTGCCGTAACCGAAGCCTGCACGTTCTGACCGGGATACACCAGCTTATCCCATAAGACCTTGACTTCCTTGGCCTTGGCATCACGCTCCTGAGCCTCCTCAAGATTGCGCGTCGCCTCCAGAACGAGCGTCTTCGCCTCCTCCTGAGCGTCTTCATCAGCCGTAGCGTAAGCGGCTCGGGCATCATTAAGATTGGCTTGAGCGGCCTGAACGTCTTCCTTTGTCCCGAGAATCGGTTCGGGGAGCTCACGCAGGATTCCTTCATCGTCGATGTAGCGGATTCCGGGACGACCGGCCTTGGAGCTACGACTGAAGTTCACATAAAAATGGTTGGCTCGATTCGGATATTTATCGGTCATGAGGACGGTTTTATCACCGTCAAGGATTTCATCCTCGTCGGCATCCTTGAGACCGTCATTGGAAACGATACGATCCTTCTTGCCCCATTTCTTCAAGGCGATGGCGTTGTCTTCCGCATTCTTGCTCAGCTTCTGAAGGATTCGGACGGTTCGCATGTGATCGGGGTCATCCTTGTCGAGAAGCACAGGGAACCCGTATGCGGGCGTGCTTTCGTTTTTCTTCTTATCGTCCTTCTTGGCGGACTTGTCATCATCCTTGTTTCCCTTGAATGCGACCGCCTCGTAGAGCTTGGGCCATCCCATCTGGATGACTCCGGTTTTCGCGTGAGTTAGCAGTTCTGTTGCCATGATGGTTCCTCCTTGACGATTTGACGATCGCTCCGCAGTGCATTGAGGATGGGAGTTTTCGTCTTCTCTTTTTTCTATGTGGACATATTCAAATATACGCAGTTATCTGAACATGTATATTATTCGGCGTGTTGCCTTTATTTCCAAGGCGTTTTCCCTTGTTAGAGAATGCTGAAAAACTCAGTTTTCTGCATGTTGTACAATGGGAGCGTGAACACAACCAGAAGACTGGGCAACACCAGTCCGACCACTGCATCCAGGAGAGGCGAATGAACCAGCTATCGATCAGACGTCTGCGCCAGCTAGCAGGAAAAACCAAAAACGAGATAGCCGACCTGCTGGGCATGAGCGTCAACACGTACAGCAAGTACGAGGACAACCCCATGAGCCTGTCCTACGCCGCATACCATCAGCTCATCGAATATCTCGAAACAGCAATCCAAATCAGGAAAAAACTGGAAAAGGAGCAACCTATGAACACCCCCATCAAAGCGAAAGTCCGATTCGTCGCACCCGACGAAGACGACGAGGACCGTCTCACCGACTACACAGTGCCGATCCCCGAAGGACTGACCGAGGAATTCCACCCCTCGCAACCCGTCACACCGAAGCAGCTCCTCGACTGGGAAACCAAGAACAAGGAACCATACCCGGGTTATTCGGAGGAATTCTTCAACTGGGAGAACGCTTGGGAAGAGGTCAACCGCGCCCAGCAGAAAGCCGATGGCGGATATCTCCACCTCTCCGACCCGGTGCCCGTCAGCCCGGAGTTCGACGAGACGACCGGAGAACCCATCACCTACGACGAGCCTCACGTCGTCGTGGACTCGGAAAGCGGCAACACCAGCGTGTACGTCGACGAGGCTGACATGTCAGCCCAGGAAATCGCCGAATCCGATCCAGTGAACAACAAGTAGCCTCCCCACATACCGTTCCGGCATGCTCCGTCCATAGGCATGCCCGGAACTTGAATCCAAGAAGGAAAGACACCAATGGCCTACGCGAAAATCATCGACATCGACGACCCCGGCTACTTCCGGTTGAAATCAATCGACCAAAGCCAATTGAAACAATTCCTGAAAAACCCGGCCGACTGGGCATATCACCGTCTCAACGACGACCACAAGCCCACCGACGCCATGAAGTTCGGCACGGCGTTCCACGCTTACCTGCTCGGCACCAGCGACGTTGTTAGCCTGCCTGAGGGAGAGAGCTTCAGAAGCAAGGACAACCAGAAGTGGCGCGACGAACAGCTGGAAGCCGGCAACATCATCGTCTCCTACAATGACATGCAACTGCTCAAACGCATGAAGGAAGGCATCGAACAGACCAGTCTCATGCCCGAATACCCCGATTACATGGAAATCATCGAACAGGGAACCAAGGAACAGTGCATCGAATGGAAGGATCGTCAAACCGGTCTGATGCTCAAGGCGAAGCCTGATCTGATTCCCGTCGGCACCGATTACCTGGTCGATTTGAAAACCGCTCAGAAGGCCGATGCGGAATCATTCGCCAAGGAAGTCATCAACTACGGTTATCACATTCAGACCGTTTTCTACCGTGCCGCGGTAGCCGCATGCAAGCCGGACGCCTTCGACCGTGGGTCCAAGGCTCCCAGCACCATGCAATTCTGGGTGTTCGAGAAATCCGATGCCTGCGACTGGCAGCCTTTCAGCATCAGCGATGACAATCCGATCACGAATCTTGCCGCGACCAGCATCCGTCAAGCGCTCTTGGGCATCGCCTTGATGGTCAAGAAAGCCAAGGAGGAAGGCTACGCAGAGAACACTCCAGACCCCGTGGATGCCGCCGCGAAGTATGCGCTCCGACATGGTTTCAACAAGAAGGTCAAGGAGGTTTCGTTCCAGAACTGGCAGCTGCTGACTGCGGAAAACATGCTCTGCGATCTCGCCAGCTGATTGCCTGAGGCTTGACAGGAGAGGGCCATCGTTTTGGCGTGAGGGTACACCGTCCTTTTAGGGCGGTGGGGAATCACGCGGGCCTGTTCTGGTTCTCGATATACCGTTTCAGCGTGTCCAACGGCGCACCGCCCGCCGTGCCCGCGTAGTAGCTGGGCGACCAGAGGCGTTGCGCCCTCCAATAGTGTCGGGCGAGTTCGGGGTAGTCACGGCGCATGTATCGGCTGGACACTCCCTTGAGGCTGTTGACGAGTCGGCTGAGTTCCACTGTCGGAGGAAACGATACGAGCAGATGCACGTGGTCGGTTTCGCCGTTGAACTCCTCCAACCGGCAGTCGAACGAGGCGCACACGTCGGAGAATATGCGTTCCAACGCTTTCAAATGCTCGTCGGTGAACACGTCATGCCGGTATTTGGTAACGAAGACCAAGTGCGCATGCAAATCGTAGACGCAGTGCCGTCCCTTACGAATATCATTTGTCTTATCCATAAAGACCAAGTATAATACCAAACATGAGTTCCTACAGGCGATACAACTACCGCGCCTACCCAACGCAAGGGCAGCGCGAGGCATTGTCATGCCTGTACGGCGCATGCCGGTACGCGTACAATTGGACGCTCGACCAGCGGGAGCTTATGCGCCGCCGACATGGGCGAATGCAGTCCTGCACGCAGTTGAGCAACATGTTCACCCTATGGAAACGCGACCCCGGCATGGAATGGCTTCTGTCCGTATCATCCACGCCTTTACAGCAGTCGATACGCCACGCGGACATGGCCTACCGGAACTTCCTCCGCCTCTACAAGGCGGGCAGGACGCATATTGTGACCAACCGCCGTACCGGGAAGAGGCATCGCACGGGAGTGCCACGGTACAAGAGCCGCAGGGACGGCGAACAGTCGGCCGAGTTCACCAAGTCCGCGCGATTCAAAGTCGGGCATGCGGACGGATGCAAGTGGGCGTTCCTGGCCCTGCCGAAAATCGGGCGGGTCAAGCTCCGTTGGACTCGCGAACTGCCGTCCAAGCCGAACACCGTCACCATCATGAGGCATGCGGACGGCTCTTACGAGGCGAGCTTCACCGTGCAAGTCGATGACAAGGCCGACGCGCCCGAGCCGCTGCATGAGGCGTGCGGCATCGACATGGGGCTTGACTCGCTCATGAGCATCGTCTACACGGACGGTTCACGCGAGAAGATACCCCACCCGCGCACCCTGAACCGCAAGATGCGCAGACTGCGCAAACTCGACAAACAACTGGCAAGGGAAACGAAAGGCTCGAACAACCATGCGAAGACACGACTTCTGAAGGCCAAGACCTACGGTCGGATACGGAACCAACGCCGGGACGTGGCGTACAAGCTGGCATCCAAGGTGGCGGGCGAGAACCAAGCCGTCGCCTTGGAGACTCTGAACGTCAAGGGACTGGCGCGTACCCGTATGGCGAAAAGCCTGTTGGACGCGAACTGGACGCGAATCATCGACCGCATCCAACAATTGGGCGTCCAATATGGCAGAACCGTCAAACGCATCGACCGCTGGTATCCCAGCAGCCAAATCTGCTCCCAATGCGGACGCCGCGACGGACGGAAACCGTTGGACATACGCGAATGGGAATGCCCGCAATGCGGCATACGGCTCGACCGTGATTGGAACGCCGCACTGAACATCCTCGACGCCGCGGGACTCGCGGAGTCGCTAAACGCCCGTGGAGGCGA
>OJRX01002991.1_pt1 | contig 12249 bp, 10 predicted proteins | sample 1599301 | NCBI WGS metagenome assembly OJRX01 (sample SAMN04168656, study PRJEB22393) | human gut metagenome | biome: human gut microbiome; feature: stool | host: Homo sapiens | collected 2014-03-17 | reverse complement strand
TAACGTCTTTACCGTCAACGGACACGAACCGACCACTCATCCGGTTGCGCAGGTCACGATAGAAAAAGGAGCCGCCCCCATGGGAACAGCTCCTTAGATGCTTGGTAAAACGTTATACCTCGTCGTCCTCGTGCAGACGGCGGCGATAATCGGCGGCCCAGCCCTCAATGTTTACCTGACGGGCGCGGCCCAGGCCGAGTGCGTCAGCCGGGACCGGCTCGGTGATGACGGAGCCGGCGGCCACGAGCGCGCCGTCGCCGATTTGAGCGGGCGCGACCATCATGGTGTCGGAACCGATGAAGGCGTCCTTACCGATGACGGTCTTGTGCTTGTGCACGCCATCGTAGTTGCAGGTGATGGAGCCCGCGCCCACGTTGACGCCGGAGCCCATGGTGGTGTCGCCGATGTAGGACAGGTGCGGCACCTTGGAGCCCTCGCCGATCGTGGACTTCTTGATCTCCACGTGCGTGCCGGCCTTGGAGCCGTCGAGCATATGGGTACCCGGGCGCAGGTAGGCGCGCGGGCCGCAGTCGACGCCGTTCTCGATGACGGCCTCGATGGCGATGGTCTCGTCGATGATGCAGCCGCTGCCGACGGTGGTGTCGGTGAGGCGGCTGTTGGGGCCGAGCTGGCACTCCTCGCCCACGGTGACGTGGCCGATCAGGTGCGTCTGCGGCCACACGACGGTGTCGCGGCCGATGGTGGCATCGGGGCCGATCCAGGCCTGCGTGGGGTCGATGAAGGTAACGCCCTCGGCCATCCAGTGCTCGTTGATGCGGTCGCGCGCGATGGCGGTGAGCTGCGCGAGCTGGATGCGGCTGTTGACGCCCAGGCCGTCGCGGTGGTCATCGCAGTGGAAGATGGAGACTACCTGGCCGTGACCCTTGAGGATTTCGAGCATGTCGGGCAGGTAGTACTCGGACTGCGCGTTGTCGTTGCCGATCTCGTTAATGTGGGCGGCAAGCTGCGCGCCGTCGAAGGCGTAGCAGCCGGCGTTGCACTCCAGCAGCGTGGCGGCCTGCTCGGGCGTGCAGTCCTTCTGCTCGATGATGCGCTCGATCTGATCATCGGCGCCGAGCTTGATACGGCCTTAGCCAAAAGGATCGGGCGGGGTCATGGTCATGACGGTGCAGGCGAGCTCGCCGGTGGCGACGGTCTGCGCGAACTTGGCGACGGTGTCGGCGGTGATGAGCGGCAGGTCGCCGTTGAGCACGACGACGGGGCCTTGCGTGATGCCGCAGGCCTCGAGCGCGACCTTGACGGCATGGCCGGTGCCCAGGCGCTCGGTCTGCTCGACGCACTCGACTTTGGTGGCGCTGTTGGCGTAGGCGCCATCGATAAGGGCGCGCATCTCGTCGGCGTGGCTGCCGATGACGACCACGACGCGGCTGCAGCCGGCCTTGATAGTGGCGTCGACGATCCACTGGACCATGGGCTTGCCCAGGATCTTGTGCGAAACCTTGCAGTGGTTCGACTTCATGCGGGTGCCCTCGCCGGCGGCGAGGATAATTGCGGTTGCGTCCATGTGATCTCCTGTTACGTTATAGAGACGTGTGTTTGGAAACGATACACGGCGCAATATGATACCGCAGGCATATGATGAGCGCGTAACGATTGGGTCGCGGGGTATTGCGACCGCGCGGACGCGGCGGCGTTTGCGCTGGTTGCTGGTGGTCGTGGCTATGCCATGGCGTTGGCATTTGAGCGAGGGGGGCGGAGGTGCCCGTGGACAACATGCGAGAGGGGTCGGGCGGCGAGCCCGTCGCGGCGTTTACGATGTCGCATCCGGCAGTGCCGGCGCTCTATATGGTGCTGACGCTGGGGCTCACCATGTTCTCGATGCAGCCGGTGCTGATCGCCCTGTCGCTTGTGGGCGGGCTGGCGTACGGCTTTGCGACCCGCGGCGCCGCCCGCACGCTGGGGGCGCTGCGCTGGCAGCTGCCGGTGATTTTGATCATCGCAGTGCTCAACCCGCTGTTTAGCGCCTCGGGCTCGACGGAGCTGTTCCGCATGGGCATGCGCGCGGTGTATTTGGAGAGCATGGTCTATGGCTTGTGCATGGGCGGGCTGTTTGTGGCGAGCGTGCTGTGGTTTGAGGCCGCGGCGTCGATGCTCGGCTACGACAAGGTGCTTGCGCTGCTGGGCAACGCCGCACCGGTGATTGCTCTCATGATTTCGATGTGCATGCGGCTTATCCCGCAGTTTTTGCGTCGTGGTCGCACCGTGTTGGCGGTGCAGGACGCGATTGATGTGCCGGGTCGCGCGCCGGCCGACCCCGTGCGCTCGCGGCTTCGTGCCTCGAGCGGGCTGATGGGCTGGGGCATGGAAGACTCGCTGGAGCGCGCGGACGCCATGCGCTCGCGCGGATGGGGTGCCGTCCCACGGCGCACGACGTACGCGCGGTATCGGCTGGGGCGCAGCGACGTTGCTGCGCTGGTTGGGCTTGCGCTGTTTGGCGTGGCCACGGCGGCAGTGGCGTGGACCGCGACGATGCAGTATTCGTTTTATCCGCAGCTCTCGGTGCCGGCGCCGTGGCCGGGCTATGTTGTGTACGCTGCCTGGATGGTGCTGCCTTGCGCGTTGCACGCGAGTGATGAGAAGAGGTTTGGCTGATGGCTCGGTTGGATAGCTGCTCGGTAACGGGCGAGGCGTGCGGCTCCGATGTGCCTGCGATTGAGGTACGGGGCCTGAGCTTTACCTACCCCGGGGCTGATGCTGCGGTGCTCGAGGGGCTCGACTGGTCTGTTTCCCAAGGTGCATTTGCGCTGCTTGTTGGCGGTACCGGATCGGGTAAGTCGACGCTGCTGTCGCTGCTCAAACCCGAGATCGCTCCGGCGGGCGAGCGCACTGGCGAACTGCGCGTGCTGGGCGAGAACGTCGCCGACATGGATGTGCGGGCATCGGCGGAGCGCGTGGGCTATGTGTTCCAGGATCCCGAGAACCAGATCGTGTGCGAAACCGTGTGGCACGAGATGGCGTTTGGCCTGGAAAACTTGGGGCTAGCGCGTGATGAGATGCGCCGTCGCGTAGCTGAGACCAGCTATTTCTTTGGGCTGGAAGATTGGCTCCACCGCGATACCGATACGCTTTCGGGCGGACGCAAGCAGCTGCTGTCGCTGGCAGCTGTGCTGGCGTTGCGCCCGCGCGTGCTGCTGCTCGACGAGCCCACGTCTCAGCTTGATCCGGTTGCGGAGAAGAATTTTCTGCACGCACTGTTTCGTGTGAATCGCGAGCTGGGCTGCACGGTGGTCGTGGCAACGCACCAGCCGCGTCCGATGCTCGAGTATGCGACGTGTGCGTACCGGATTGAGGACGGTCGCGTGCGCGAGGTGGCGGATATGGCTTCTTTGGGATGCCGAGAATCGCTGTTTTCCGATGACATGTTGGGGTGGGGTGCCATCCGATGTGCAAATAAAGGAGTATTCAGCAGGCGTGAGGACAATTTGGGCTCTCTGGAGCCGCCCGGGGACGTATCGAGCGCGAAAAAAAGTTCGGAATTGGACAAATCGTCCGAATTTGTGGCGCAAACGTCGCTCGAGAACGGCTCGGAAGCCTTCTCGCGCACGGATGGAAGCAGAATACTCCAAAAAATGCACGGCGGGTCGGCTACCACCCTGTCGGAAGGCTGGTTTCGCTACGATCGAGCGTCCGGCTGGGTGCTGCGCGGGCTCGATGCGTCGTTTTCGGCTGGCGCGGTGCATGCGGTTGTGGGCGGTAACGGCTGCGGCAAGTCGACGATGCTTTCGGTGCTGGCCAAGACTGCCAAGCTGCAGCGTGGTCGCATGGTGCGCGGGGCGGCCTCGGCTGCGCTGCTGCCGCAGAACCCCAAGGCCCTGCTGGTTACCGAGACGGTGCGCGACGAGCTGATGGAATGGGCCTCGACCTGCGGATATGACGAGGCCGCAGCACGGGAGCAGACAGCGCGCCTGGGTCTGGCGGGCTTGGAGGCGCGTCACCCGTACGATCTTTCGGGCGGTCAACGCCAGCTGCTTGCGTTGGCAAAGCTTCTGTTGATTGGCCCCGAGCTGCTATTGCTCGATGAGCCCACCAAGGGTTTGGACCTGGCCAGCCGTCGCATCATCGCCCGTGCCTTGCGTGACCATGCGAAGGCTGGCGGCACCGTCATCATGGCTACGCACGATTTGGACTTTGCCGAGCAGGTAGCCGACGACGTCGCCATGATGTTTGACGGCGAGATTGCCTGCGTGGAGCCCCCGGCCGACTTCTTTGCCGACAACGTGTTTTATAGGGCGTGATGGAATGGCGGATTATCGCGGCTCGCGCCTACTTGTAAAACTGGAGATTCCGCTGTTGTTGGCGGTGCCGGCGGTAATGGCCGCAGCATTGCTGGCGGGCATTGAGCAGGCAGCACTTGCCATGCTGATTGTGGTGGCGCTCGTGCTCGCGCTGTTCTTTGCAGGCTACGAGGCGTCGCGACCGGGCCTGCGCCAGATTATGCCCACGCTGGTGTTGGCGGCGCTGGCTGCGGCGGGCCGCATCTTGTTCGGCCCCATTCCCGACTTTAAACCCGTGAGCGCCATCGCCATCATCGCCGGGGCGACGCTCGAGCGTCGCAACGGCTTCATGGTCGGCGCGTTGGCAGCACTGACCAGCAATTTCTTTTTTGGGCAGGGCATGTGGACGCCATGGCAGATGTATGCCTGGGGGCTCGTGGGATACGTTGGCGGTGCGCTGGCGCATGCCGGTGCGTTCGACCGTGCGGATGGAACCGTGCGCATGCCGGCGCTGATGGCGTACGGCTTTGCTTCGGGTCTGCTGTACGGCGTGGTGATCAACGCGTACGACATTATCGGTTTTGTACAGCCGCTTACTTGGGCGGGTGCCGTGGCGCGTCTTGCCACTGCCGTACCGTTCGATATTACGCACGGCCTTGCGACCTGCGTGTTTTTGGCCGCCTTGTACAAGCCTTGGTGTCGTCGCATTAACCGTGTCGTCGTGAAATACGGACTGTAGGGCATTTCGCGTTCCCACACGAACTTGCGGTGGAATAGTTCTCGTTTTTGGCTATTTGCTGCCCAAACAGGAACTATTCCACCGCAGCTTATAGGGGGAGAGGGGTCACATGATCTGTTTTCCTCCGTCCCCCAGGAATTACTTGGGGCTAGAGCTCTAGCGTGAGGGTGACGGGGCAGTGATCGCTGCCGAAGATGTCGCCGCGGATGCCCGTGTCGCGCACATTGCCGGCGATTGCGTCGCTCACCAGGAAATAATCGATGCGCCAGCCGGCGTTGTTCTTGCGAGCATTAAAGCGGTAGCTCCACCAGCTGTAGACGCCCTCAACGTCGGGGTTTGCCGCACGCCAGGTATCGGTAAACCCGGCGTCGAGCAGCTCGGTAAACTTACCGCGCTCCTCGTCCGAAAAGCCTGCGTTGCCGCGGTTGGACTTGGGGTTCTTAAGGTCGATTTCCTCGTGCGCCACGTTAAAGTCGCCACAGGTCACTACGGGCTTGCCGGTCTCGCGCTCGAGTCCCGTCAAAAAGCCGCGATAGGCATCATCCCAGGCCATGCGCACATCGATGCGCGCGAGCTCATTTTGGGCGTTGGGCGTGTAGACATCCACGAACCAAAACTTGTCGAACTCGAGCGCGCAGACGCGGCCCTCGGTTGCGGCTTGGGCGACGAGCTCGGCCGCCTCGCCCTCGCCGGCGTAGGGTAGCAGCGCGTCGGCGTGCAGCACGCGCAGCGGTTCCTGGCGGCTAAAGACCGCAGTGCCCGAATAGCCTTTACGCTCGGCGTAGCTCCAGGTTTGGTGATAGCCGGGCGGGTCAATATCGACCTGACCCTCTTGCAGCTTGGTCTCCTGCAGCGCCAAGATGTCGACGTCGAGTTCTTGCGCGATCTGAATAAAGCTCGGGTCCTTTTTGAGCACGGCGCGCAGGCCGTTAACGTTCCACGAGGCAAAGGTGTAAGTCTGAGGCATGGTGTCCTTTCGACGGGGTTGGCAGGCTTAAGATTAACGCAACAGGGGCGGGGTGGGCTCCGCGCATGCTGACTCAAAGGCCGCATGCTGGGACGTCGCCCAACGCTGCCCGACTAACAAGGACGGAGGACTCATATGACGCAGGCAATATCGGACCCCAGGCAGGCCTCCGCCGCGCTGGCGGATCTGTTTGACACCCACAAGCGCGTGGTCTTCTTTGGCGGCGCTGGTGTTTCCACGGCAAGTGGCATCCCCGATTTCCGCAGCGTGGACGGCCTGTATCACCAGCAGTTTGCCTATCCGCCCGAGACCATGCTGTCGCATAGCTTTTACGAGGCGCATCCTGCCGAGTTCTTCGACTTTTACCGCACCAAGATGATCGCGCTTAACGCTAAGCCCAACCGCTGCCACACCAAGCTGGCCGAGCTGGAGCGCGCCGGCAAGCTCAGCGCTGTGGTAACGCAAAACATCGACGGCTTGCATCAGATGGCCGGCTCGAAGCACGTATTTGAGCTACACGGCTCGGTCCACCGCAACATTTGCCAGTCGTGCGGCGCGGTCTATAGCGCCGAGTGGATTTGCTCGCGCGAGCACGAGGACGCCGCGGGCGTGCCCGTGTGTCCTGCGTGCGGTGGGCGCATCAAGCCCGATGTGGTGCTCTACGAGGAGCCGCTCGACGAGCACGTGCTGACTGGCGCCGTTGCCGCCATCGCCGCGGCCGATGCCCTCATTGTGGGCGGGACCTCGCTCGTGGTGTATCCGGCGGCGGGCCTTACGCGTTACTTTACCGGCGATACGCTGGCCATTTGCAATCTTGCCCCCACCGATCAGGATGCAAATGCCGACCTGCTGATTTCTTGCGACATCGCGGCCGCGTTTGCGTTCTAGCCCGCGCGCGCGGATACAATAGAAAGACTGAGTGCAAAGCGACCCCGCCGCCAGCTCCCCAAGCTCGGCGGCGTGGGTATTTTAGGAGGATGTTCATGGCGAACGACAGCAAGACATGGCGGTGCGGAAAGTACGAGCTCAGCTTTGACCGTCCGCGCATCATGGGCGTCCTCAACGTGACGCCCGATTCGTTTAGCGACGGCGGGGAGCACTTCGACCCCGATGCCGCCATCGAGTACGGCCTGGCGATGCTCGACGCCGGCGCCGACATCATCGACGTGGGCGGTGAGTCCACGCGCCCTGGTTTTACCCCGGTCAACCCCGACGAGGAAGCTCGCCGCGTGCTGCCCGTGGTGCGCGCGCTGGCCAAGGAGGGCGCCATCGTCTCGATCGACACGCGTCATGTGGCGGTTGCCAAGGCGGCCGTGCGCTGCGGCGCCTCGATCGTCAACGACGTGACGGGCTTCACTGATCCCAAGATGGTCGAGTTCGTTAAGACGAGCACCTGCGGCGTCATCGTGATGCATGCCGGCGAGGTCGCCGCGCCCGCACGCACGCACGCAACGGTGCAGCTCGATACCTCGGCAGCGGCGTTTGTTGCCGAGAAGGCGCGCGAGGCGGCTGCCGAGGCCGCGCGTGAGGCCGAGAAGCCGGCTCGCCGCCGTCGCGGTAAGTTGCTGGGCGAGCCTAAGCCGGAGGCCAAGCTTCCGGGCGGCGTGGTGCAGCCCTCGTTGCCGTTTGGCGAACCGGAGCCCACGTCCGAGCCTTCAAACGAGCAGGAGACGCCGGCCGCCGAGCAGGCTACTGCCGCCGAGACCGTCGCGCCCGCGCCCGAGGCCACGCCCGCAGCCACCGAGGCCGCATCGGAGTCCAATGACCGCCTGGCCGCCATGATGCGCCGCAGCGCCCGCCGCGAGGAAGCCTACGTGCCCACCTCGCAGCTCCGCCGCTTCACCCTGCCCGATTCGGCGCCCATCATGCGCCGCGTCATGGGCTTTCTGTCCGACCAGGCCCGCACGCTCATCCATGCCGGCGTGTCGCGCGACCGCATCTGCATCGATCCCGGCCCGGGCTTTGGTAAGTCGGCTAACGAGGACATCGTCATCCAGCGCGAGACTGCCAAGATGGCGTCACTGGGCTATCCGCTCATGTGTGCCGTGTCGCGCAAGCGCTTTGTGGGTGCCGTCTCGGGCGTGACCGAGGCGACTGGCCGCGATGCCGCGACGTTTGGCGTGTGCCTGGGCGCCATCCAGGCCGGCGCCAACATCGTGCGCGTACATGACGTTGCGGGCTTTGCGCAGTTCCTGAACGGTTACTGGGCCGTTGCCAAGCCGCAGCCGCGCCGCGCGTTTGTGGCCGTGGGCTCCAACCTGGGGCATCGCTGCGACAACATCCGCGCTGCGCGCGACATGATTGCCGAGATCCCGCTCACCTGCGTGTCCAACTGCTCGCGCATCTACGAGAGCGTGCCGGCCTACGAGACGCGCCAGGACGCGTTTGCCAACGCCGTCATCGAGATCAAGACCGAGCTGGCGCCGTTGGTGTTACTCGATGAGCTTATGAAGATCGAGGCCGAGCTGGGGCGCGACCGCTCCAAAAAGGCCAAGGCAAATGGCCCGCGCACCATCGACTTGGACCTGCTGTGGATGGACGGCGAGACCCATGGCGGCAAGAAGCTGCGCCTGCCGCATCCGCTGATCGGCGAGCGAGACTTTGTGCTGGTGCCGCTCGAGGACCTGATGCACGACCCGGCGCGGTTCTTCCGCTACAACGGCGTCGAGGTCAAGGAGCCCGAGGATCGCGTGGGCCATATCGTGGGTGAATTGGGGCGTATGTAGATGATCGAGATGAATGCTGTTGCCGCCGGTACCGAGCTCGACGCGGCGCGTGACGCGGGTCGCGAGGGTGTGTCTGCGGGCTGGTGCGCGTGGAGCGCGGGCGATGCATCGCTGACGTTTTCGCTGGTCGTGCGTCCCGATGTGAACATGCACGCCTTCCACGGCCTGCCGTTTGTGGCCGCAATGGGCATGATGGACGCGCTCGCGGGCACGGCCGCAACGCCGGGTCTGGGGCTTGCCGGCAAGGTGGGCATCCAGTGGCCGAGTGACATCGTGTGCGGCGCTCCTGCGTTTGAGACGTCGCTCGCGCGCGTCGCCGTCAACGGTGGTGCCGGTGCTGCGGGCATGTTTGCCGCGGTGACGGTTGATGTTGAGCGTGCGGCGCTAGGCGAGCTTGGCGTGGATGTGGCTGACGAGGTGCTGGTCGAGGCATTGGCCGCCGCCGTGCTGACCCGCGTTGACGCCTGGGCGGTTGCCGCCAACACACCGCAGGGCGCTGCCGGCCCGCTTGCCCCGGTGCTGGGCGAGTACTTCGATATGGTGCCGCTGCTGGGTCGTCAGGTCGCGGCGGTGTCGCCCAACGGTCTGCCGCTTGCGGTCGGCGTGTTTGCGGGCCTGGACATCTGGGGCCGCGCGACCATTAAGAACGACGCCGGCGAGCAGGAGTTTCCGCCCGAGGCCGTGCGCATTCGCGGGCTGTAGCGCGAGGCGACCGCGCCCAAAGATAACGATGACAAGCGAAGCCCTCCTCGGCTGTACCGGGGAGGGCTTTCGCGTGGCTGCAGGGCGGCATCTCGGTCCTATTCCTCAAAACTGAAAAATTTTCGTTTTTGAGGAATAGGAAACATGCACGATATCGCTGTGCTGGGTGTATTCGAAGAGTCTCTATTCCTCAAAATTGAAAATATTTCGTTTTTGAGGAATAGACTTGGCGAACGTTTGCGGGGACTGTGGCATCGGGCGTGCTCGACTTAGGTCCCCGTCCTACCCCAGCTCCTGCATGCGGCGGTAGATTTCGCAGATGCCTTTGATGGTGAGTTGGCCGTCGACTATGTCGAAGGCGTCGGTCGAATCGGCGACGATGCTGGCGAGGCCGCCCGTGGCGATAACGGTGGCATCCTCGCGGCCCAGCTCGCGCTTCATGCGCGCGACCAGGCCCTCAGCCATGGCGGCGGCGCCCGTTACGGCGCCGACCTTGATGCACTCCTCGGTATCGCGGCCGATGGCGTGCTCGGGCGCCTCGAGCGGAACGCTGGCGAGCTTGGCGGCTCGGGCGGCGAGCGCGTCCATCGAAATGCGGATGCCCGGCGCAATCGCTCCACCAATGTAATAACCGTCCTCATCGATGACGTCGATATTGGTCGCGGTGCCAAAGTCCACCACGATTGCCGGCGCGCCGTAGAAAGTTTCGGCCGCAACGGCGTTAGCGACGCGATCGGCGCCTACGGCCTGGGGACGCGCCGCGCGCAGCTTGGTCACCGCGGCCGTCTGCGGTCCGATGACGATGGCGTCTGCGGCAATGCGGTCGGCCACGGCGTGCCATTCGCGCGAGAGCTGCGGCACCACGCCTGCAAAGGCGATTGCGTCGACCGCGTCGAGCGAAAGGCCGTACATCTTGAAGAAACCCATCAGGCGCACATGGATCTCGTCGGCGGTATAAGAGCGGTCGGTGGGCATGCGCCACGACTGCACCAGCTCGTCTCCGTCAAACAGGCCCATGGCCGTCTGCGTGTTTCCCATATCGATAGCGAGCAGCATGTCTACTCCCAGTGTTGGCATAAAAGGACGCGCACCATTGTATACGCGCCATCGACGGCGCTCGGGTGCGATTCGTTTACGGTGATAGGGGCTGAGGGGTTTAAATATGAAGGAATTATGCTCCACGAGATTTTCCTTGCCGTTTACCGAACTCCCGCGTAATATTCTTACTTGCGCACATGAGGCGCCCAGACATTGCGGGGTGGAGCAGTCTGGTAGCTCGCCGGGCTCATAACCCGGAGGTCGTAGGTTCAAATCCTGCCCCCGCGACCAAGAACTTGCAGCTCGTCGGCCTAGCCGGCGAGCTTTTTTGTTATTTCGGGACCGTGTTTTCGGTCCAATTCTCGGCCTCTCAAACAAAATCTCGATCTGTAACATCTAGACCCGATTTGGGCGGCTAGGTGTTACAGACCGAGATATACCGGTGGGTTGGGTCGTGTTTGTCTAAATCTGTAACACGAGGGACGGATTTTGCCGAGTTGTTGTTATAGATTGAGATTTTCTAGCAGGCGGGTTTGGTTTGTCTCGATCTGTAACAGTAAGACCCGGTTTTACCGCGTAACTGTTACAGATTGAGATAAACCGACGGGCCGCCCCGCCCATCCCCATCCGCCTGCCGCTACCTGCTGTCCGCCGATTTCCGTTGCGCTGTTGTATTCCCATGCCATATCCTCTAGACAACTACGCGGCATCATCGCCGCCGCGCCTACAAGAGAGGAATGTTCATGACCGCACCTGCATCCAAGCTGCTCCAGCCCATTACGGTTGGCCCCCTTGAGCTCAAAAATCGCATTATGTTCCCGCCGCTGACCACCGGCTACGAGGAGCGCGACGGCTCCATTGGCGAGCGCAGCCTGGCTTTTTACGAGCGCCTGGCCCGTGGCGGCGTGAGCTACATCGTCATCGGCGACGTTGCTCCCGTCATGACCGCAAGCCCCACGCCCAAGCTGGCGACCGACGCCCAGATCCCCACGTTTAAGGCCCTGGCCGACGCCGTCCACAAGCACGGCGCCAAGGTCGCGCTGCAGCTGTTCCACCCCGAGTACGACGTGCCCGGTGTCGGCCGCATGGTCATGGGCTCCATGACTGCCGCCAAGGCTGCGCAGGAGGCCAAGGCCGCCGGTGACGAGGAGACCTTTGCCGCCAAGATGGCCGAGTCCAACGAGATCCGCAACCAGGCCTACGCCAAGCTGCATCACGACATGCAGCACTTTGTGAACGAGGCGAGCGTAGAGCAGCTCACCCAGATCAAGGAGGCCATCGCCGCCTCGGCCGCTCGCGCGCAGCAGGCCGGCATCGACGCCATCGAGGTCCACGGCGACCGCTTGGTGGGTTCGCTGTGCTCGGCCATCCTCAACCAGCGCACCGACGAGTACGGTGGCTCGTTCGAGAACCGCGTCCGCTACGCGCTGGAGGTCGTCGCCGCCATTAAGGAAGCCGCGCCGCAGCTGATGGTGGAGTACAAGCTCCCCGTGATCATGGAGAACCCCGACGGCACGCCGCGCGGCAAGGGCGGCCTGCAGCCCGACGAGGCCTGCGAGTTCGCCAAGCTGCTCGAGGGCGCCGGCATCGACATGATCCAGGTCGCGCAGGCCAACCACACCGGCAACATGGGCGATACCATTCCGCCCATGGGCGCCATGCCCTACAACTGGACGCTGCCCGTGGCCGAGCGCGTCAAGGCCCTGGTCTCCGTGCCGGTGGCAACCGTCGGCCGTGTTGTCTCGGTCGAGGCCGGCGAGAAGATTCTGGAAGACGGCGCGGCCGACATCATCGCCTATGGCCGCTCGCTCATGTGCGACCCCGACATTGCGCTGAAGGCCG
>OJRX01002984.1_pt1 | contig 12273 bp, 17 predicted proteins | sample 1599301 | NCBI WGS metagenome assembly OJRX01 (sample SAMN04168656, study PRJEB22393) | human gut metagenome | biome: human gut microbiome; feature: stool | host: Homo sapiens | collected 2014-03-17 | reverse complement strand
AATATAAAATATATTGATGTTAATATAAAATATATTGATGTTAATATAAAATATATTGATGTTAGGTATCTAATATGTTAGAATATTAGTGTAAAGAAAGAGAGGTATGGCAGTTATGAATCTAAAGAATTAATGAATGAGAGAATTATAGAGACAGACGGAGAATGTTATATTAATATAATAGAAAGAGAGGAAATGAAAAAATGGAATTAAGAAAATTTATTAATAATCATATAAAAGATAGTCAAAAATATAGGTTTACACTTCACACACAAGAATGCGATTTTATTAATACTGGAGATTTTGAAATTTCATTTATGGTTTTATTTAAAATCGTAGGCTTAACATTATTAGATTGTGAAGTTAAAGAAGTTATTTGTAAGGAAAATTTATATAAAATAGAGGTAGAATAAAATGACTTTATGGGATAAAATAGAAGAAATTAGAAAAGAACACTTAAATCAAGAAATTGAATATCAACTATTTTACAATAATTTTAAAATTACTGATTTGATACCACTGTCAAGTTTTAGAATGAATATATCGCTAGATATACTAGAATTACCAAGTACAAAGTATATCATTGAAGACATAACAAAAGAAAACGAACAAATAAAAACATCGATTAGATATGTAAAAGTTCATATTAAAAAGGAGGTATTCGAATAATGACTTTATTAGATTTGATTAATTTACAAAAGAAAAATAGAGAAAGATATTATTTTATTATATATTTCAAAGGGGTGAACATTATAAATACAACTGTTAGAATAACATTTACTCAATTACTTAGTATTATTGGTTTAAATTTAGATTATATGAAAATTGAATATACAATAAATAGTTCTAGCGTTGTTATGATAGACATAAAAGGATAGTTAAAACTATCCTTTTCATTTACTCAATTCATTTACTCTTTTTCTAATTTTTTGATACGTTGCATCATCACAACCAATCATTTTCTTTCTAGTTTCATGACCATTTCCATACTTTCCATTGATTACATCCTTAGCGATTGCTTCAATATCCCATGTTTTATTAGTATTAATATTAGAATTACTAGAATAATCAAGCCACTTACTATATCCATGTTCGGTCCATTTTCTAGCCTTTAAATTAGTAATTTGTATACCATTTTCCCATTTTGGAGAACATTCGCACACTTTACCATTACCAACATAGACGCCAATATGTCCTTCCATCCATACAAACTCCCCTCTAGTAATATTATTAAAATCACTTGACTTGTTATAACAATAATTAGACATAATCGTATTAGCGTTAACATCCGGATAAATATTCCCATACTTACCATTATAGGGATAACCCCATAAAGTACCTTTAATCAATCCGCTACAATCACATTCTAAATACTTACCATTTTTACCCTTTCTATAACTATTCATAAACTTTCCAAGCTTATAAATAGTCGGTAATTTCTCATAAGCTAAAATTTTTGCGATAAAATTGTCAACATTCATAATATATTCTCCTTTCTATATGCTATAATTATATACGCATAATACACTATTTACAATAGAAGTCTAATATGTTAGAATATCTAAGAGGTGATAATATGGCTCTAAATAAAGGTTTAAAAAAATACGTAGACGATTTAAGAGAAAAACGAATTAAAGAACAAGATAAAAAAATCATGGGTTTACGACGTTTAAAATATGATGATGAAACAAGAGACGCTTTAATTGATAATGCGAGTTACCTATCAAGAATCATTAATAGACGATATAGAGAACTAGAAAAAGCAGGAATAGAAAATAAATCATACGCGTATAAAAGAACACAAAGCGAAACGGGGTTAAATCGTTATACAACAAGTAAAAGACAACTAGAAAAATTAACAAGTGAGGAGCTTTACGACTTAAACGTCGATTTATATGCTAAATATGCATCATCTACAACTAGTGTGAGCTACGTAGAACAAACAATACAAAAAGGGCTTGAAAAAACGGTTGAAACGTTACAAAGTCGATTAAAATACTCCGCTCCAAACGTTGCGAATAGTTTAAATGTTGACGATTTTAGAACTTTTCTAAATCTAGGTGGAGGTCAATTCATAAATGAATCAAAAGATAAGGGATACGGCTCTACTAATTTGATTGAAGATTGGGGAAGTGCACGTTTAAGCGGTGTGAGTGATAAAGAATTTATTCGTGAATGGAAACGTTTTACGCATGAATTTGATAAAGATAAATTTAGAAGAAACATTCAAGCTTTAAAATCAAGAAAAAATAAGGATTGATATATATGATAGGATGTCTAGTTAATTATAACAACAGCAAGGCTATTGTAAAAGCCTACAATCAAAACGATTTTCCATATAATCGTATTAAAAAATCAAATCCTTTAATACTACCAACCAAAAGATATCTGGACCACTTGATGACATTTGATATTGAAACATCAACAATAGAAAAAACTGACGGCTCTTTTGAGGGGTATATGTATCATTGGCAAGTATGTATTGATAGCTATGTATGTTTTGGTAGGAGTTGGAAAGAATTTCTAACTTTTTTGAGGAAAATTAATAGAGCGTTGAAAAATTATGATAAAAAATATAAATTAGTATGTTATATACATAATTTTTCGTATGAGTTTCAATTTCTCTATTCGTGGATTAAGCTTACGGATGTATTTGCAATAGATAAAAGAAAACCTTTGAAAGCAATATCAAAAGATTTCAATATCGAATTTAGATGTTCTTATCTATTATCAAATATGAATTTGAAGAAATTTATTGAAAATACACCTAATGCCCACTATTTTAAAGGCACTGGCGATTTAGATTATAAGAAAGTATTTACACCTAAAACTACTCTTACAATGAGCGAATTAGGTTATTGCTATAACGATGTCATGGGTTTATATGAAGCTATTACTTATTTATTAAGAGATGAGACTCTTACAACCATTCCATTAACCTCAACGGGTTATGTACGTAGAGAGTGTCGAAACAATATGAGAAAAAATAAAAAGAATAGAAAGCAATTTTTAGATTTAAAATTAGATGATAAACTTTATCAATTGTGCAAGGATACCTTTCGAGGCGGTAACACGGCTTCAAATCGTTATAAAACAAATTTTATCAACTATGATGTATCATCCTATGATATGTCAAGCGCATATCCATATGCTATGATTAGTGGTCTATATCCAATCACACCATTCCAAGAAGAAAGAATAATATCACTTGATATGTTAGATGATTATAATAATCGGTATTGTACATTAGCTTATTATTCTTTTGAAAATGTAAAATTGAAAAAAGGGATTCCATTTCCTTACATCCCATATTCAAAATGTATAGAATTTATCGCTCCATCATATGAGGGTATTTTTAAGGGTAAAGAGTATTGCTATAATGGTCGTGTTTTAGAAGCTGAATTTATTAAAATAGCTATGACAAATTATGACTATCAAATATTCATTAATCAATATGACTATGATGAGGAAAATGTACGTGTAGAAGATTTTTTCTACTCTCATAAAGGTTTTCTTCCAAAAGAATTGACTGACACAGTAATAGAATTTTTTACTTTGAAATCGCAACTAAAAGGAATTGAGGAAATGGAATACGAATATATGAAGAGTAAAAATAAATTAAATTCATTGTACGGTATGATTGTAACTGATATTATTAGACAAGAAAATTTATTTAATAATCAATGGGAAAAAGGAGAAAACTCTACTTTAGAAGAATACTACAGTAAAAGAAATAATTTTTTAACCTATCAATGGGGGTTATTTGTTACGGCGATATGTCGAACGAATCTACAAAAAGCTATTGATAAAATAGGTTTAGATTGTGTATATATTGACACGGATAGCGTGAAATTTGTGGGAGAACATGATGACGTTTTTGAACAAATCAATCAAGAAATGATTGATTGGTGCACCCAAAATGATATAATTAATTATGTTAAAGTGGGTAACCATAAATATTTTCTAGGATTGTATGATAAAGAAAAAGGATATGATGAATTTGTTACATTAGGTGCAAAAAAGTATGCATTTAAACAAACTAATAAAATAGGTATTACTGTAGCGGGACTTAATAAGAAAAGTGGTGCAAAAGAACTCGAACGAAAAGGTGGTTTATCTAATTTTAAGATTGGAACTGATTTTTTAGATAGTGGAAGAAAAACAGTATATTACAATGATGATAAGAAACATTTTGTAACAGTTCAAGGATGTAAAATTGAAAATGCTAGTAATATAGCGCTAGTAGATACTACTTATACTCTAGGTATGAGCGATGTAATGCTATCAATTTTAAATGGGATAGAAAGTGAGGAATAATTATGGAAGAGTTAATTAGTTTATTTGTAAATAATGGTGTAGCGGTTGCGTGTGTAATTTATTTCATGTGGTATAACAATACAACTTTAAAAGAATTTAGCAATAAGTTTGAGGAACTAAACAAATCCTTATTAAAATTAATAGAAAATTCACAAAAAGATATTGACTAATAAATTCTATAATGTTAGAATTAATTTAGTAGAGGAGATGTAAAAAATGACTAGAGAATATAAAAAAGAATTACCTACTTTAACAATCAAAAAAATCATGGAAGCTTTAGGATGCTGTAGAGCGACTGCTTATAATAAATTAAATCGAAAAAATTTTACTTTAGATGATTTTCTAAAAATTTGTAACTATTATCAATGGTATACATACAATGAGGTTATTATTATGATTGAAGAAGCGTATGAAAGACCTACAAAAAAATAGGGTCTTTCTTAAACTAACCTATCTCATAAATTACAACTGAATAAAAACACAACATTAAAGAAATAACAGTATTATGTATTTGTATCAAAGTAATTCGACGTCACACCACAAAAAATGAGATAGGCGGTCACAAGTCCGCACAAATAGTGAGTGAGAAAGAATATAAAGAGGTAAGAAAAAAAAAATGAAAAAACAAGTAACAATTAAAGTAGTAGACAGTAACGCATCACCGTTAAAAGCAATGGCAATCGCAAAAGCAAATGGATCAATTGGATGTAAAAATTTTGTCGACAATGTATTCAAAATTAAAGAATACGTGTTTACAAAATCAACTATCACTACAATCGAAACTGGAGAAGTAGAAGAAATGGAATGTATCAGTTTCTTAACTGACCAAGGAGAAATCCTAGGAACAAACTCAAAAACTGTAATGAATTCATTTAGAGAATTATTAGACTTATGTAATGATAATGCAATCGACTTCACTACAGTAGACGTAGTTATCACTAGCGGTACATCAAAAAGCGGAAACACTTTCTATTCATTAGAAGTGAAAATTTAAAATATGAATAAAGAAAAAAGTCTTTATTTTAACGCATGGGAAATAGTAAAAAATACTGACTATTTCCTTTATTTATTTATAGGAGGTCGTGGTATCGGCAAATCCTATTCAATTCAAAAAGGGTTAATAACTGATAATGATAGAAAGTTTATTTATTTACGAACAAGTGAGAATGAAATGGAAATGTCATTAACACGCGAATCAAACACATTTAAAGCAATCAATCGAGATTGTGGGACTAATATAGAAATTAGCAAAGAGAAAAAGGTGTACTTGATAGAAGAAGTTGAAGTAAAAGATGATGAGCGAATAGTTAAAAAATCATACGGAATAGCTGGAGCACTCTCAACATTCGCAAAGTATCGTGGTACTGATTTTGATGATTATGACTATATTTTCTATGATGAATTTATATCAAAATCTCCTATCAAAACGGCTATTGATAAGAAACAAGCAATGTTGTTCTTTGACATGATTGAAACAGTCAACAGAAATAGGGAAATAAGTGGAAGAAACCCCGTAAAAATAATTTTATGCGGTAATGCAAATATGCTTGATAATGCTATATTAAGAGAGTTAGAATTACCAAGCAAAATAATGGCTATGATACAATGTAATCAAGAAAAATTTATTGATGAAGAGAGAGGACTTTATTTACATTTACCTATCGACGTGCCTATCTCTCGAGAGAAGAAGAACACCGCTCTATATCGACTTTTGGGTAAAGAGGCGGACTACACAAAAATGGCAACGTCAAATATATTTGTCAATGATGATTTTAGCGACATCAAAAAATTTCAAAGAAATAAGTTGTTACCTCTTTTTTCATTTGAAAATCTATATTTTTATCAAGTTAAGGATAGTGGCGTTATTTACGTTTCAAAAATGAAAAGTCAATGTCCTACTTTTGACGATGAAAAACTATTTAAAAGAGAAAAAGCTTGGGAACTTAATTTATATATTGATAATAAAATGATTGCTTATCAAGATTATGACTTGAAATTAAAATTAAAAAATATTATACGTTGACATTATCATCTATATAGTATATGATAAATTACGAGGAGGGTACACATCCAACGGCGGGAACGCCGGTACTGATTGGGAAATCTTTTACTCCTCTCTTTTATTTTAAAATAAAGGATAGAAAGGAGAACCACTATGGAAGAACAACAAGAACAACAAGAACAACAAGAACAACAAGAACAACAAGAACAACAAGAACAAAAAGAACAACAAGAACAACAAGAACACGTTTCACGTGAAAAATATGAAAAGCTAGAAGAAAACAATATAAAGCTAGAAAAAAAAATTAAAAAATTAGAACAAACAATTTTACACGCTAACGTTGAAGAAAAAGTTGAAAATCCTTTTAAAGGTTTCTCAAGATATGATAATTAAAGGAGGAATAAAAAATGTCAGTAAAACAAATTTATGATATTGTTAATTCAGTAAACAAACAAACAATGGGCTTAACTGACTTGTCAGTTGTTGACGAACAAGGGCTAATCTCATTAGGTCAAACGGTTTTAACAACTAACGGTCTAGCGGATACATGGCTTAATTCATTGGCACAACGAATTGGAAGAACTATTATTTCATTTAGAGAATATAAATCTAAATATAGCGATATGGTATTAGACACTATGCAATGGGGTAACATCGTTCAAAAAATCAAAGTGTCAATGCCTGAAGCGACTGAGGATGAAAGCTATTCTTTAGTAGATGGTCAAAGCGTAGATATGTATAAAGTAGCGAACCCAAAAGTAACTCAATCATTCTTTACAACTGAGACACCATATCAATTTTTCGTAACTATTAAAAGAATACAATTAGAAGAAGCTTTCACAAGTGAATCGTCAATGAATTGTTTTATTGGCGCAATTTATGGAGAAGTGCAAAACGCTATAGAATTATCACTAGAAGGTTTAGCGAGAAACTGTATCAATAATTTTATTGCGGAATGTAATGGTTCGGAACGCTCAATTAACTTATTATCTTTATATAACGCAGAAACAAATAAAACTTTAACTGTTAACACGTGCTTACACGATAAAGATTTTTTAGCTTACTGTGTTTCACGTATTAAATTAACTTCAAAATACATGGAAAATATGACTAAAGGTTTATATAATGATTCAACACAAACAAGACACACTCCGAAGTCGTTGCAACATTTACGAATTTTAGAGGATTTTGAAAGTAGATTAGAAACAGTCGTACAATATCAAGCTTTTAAAGATGGCTATGTCAAATTAGATAATTATCATACAACAAGCTTTTGGCAATCTATTAAAAACCCTAGAGATATTAACGTAAAAAAAGCGAGTGACGGTACGGAAGTAACAGTTACTAATATTTTAGGAATTTTATACGACCGCGACGCTTTAGGTCTATTTAAAAAAGATAGTTGGAATTCGACAACCCCATTCAATAGCGCCGGTGGATATTATAACACTTATTATCATCATAAAGAACTTTATTTTAATGACTTAAGCGAAAACTTTGTAGTATTCTATATTGCTGATGAGTAGAAAACGGAGAGGGTATATATATATATGGAAATTACTTTATACAATTTTACAAAAAGAAGAAATTCTACAAAAAGACCCTCAAAAGGTATTCTCGTAAATGTTAATTTAAAAGAGGGTTGTAGTCATTACAACCCGTCTTTTATTTTAACTACGAATCCAACCAATTACTCATATTTATCTTGGGGCTCTTGGTACTATTATATAACTGATATTGTTAATACACGTAATGGAGTTTGGACAATCTCATGCGAAATTGATGTATTAGCAACTTGGAAAGATGATATTAAAAGCACAAGCGCTTATGTTTTATATTCGAGTAGTAATTACAATACTGATTTAATTGACTCTCGTTTATCATCTGCTAAAAATGCGATTATCAATACTAGTAGTGCTAACTTATCATTTATCGCTACACCCCAACCTAGATATATCATTTCTTATGTTGGTACTCATTCAAATCCTTATGTTGCGGTTACTGACACACAACTTGCTAGAATCATGTCAAAAATGAGCGACAACGCTTTTGCGGAGTTGTTCACTGACCCCAATAATGCAATTTCAAAAATGCTAACTGATACGGGCTCTTGCATTACTTCTTGCATATACAACCCTTGCACAATTGTAGGAGCGATTAGCGAGATTATTTTTGCGGGTGGTTACAATACTGGAGTTGTAGGAAATGCTGTTAATCGTGATGCTACAGGACGTGTTTCTATTCCTATCCCTTGGAATTTTAGCGATTTTAGAAATAGAAGTCAATTTACATCATTATTACTTTATCTACCAGCCTATGGATGGCTTGAGTTAAATGCCGATAATTTTCAAGGTCAATCAAGTATTAATATCAATATGACACTTGATAGTGTTGTTGGAGAAATTTGTTATATTGTCGAAAATCAAGCACGTTGTGTAGCTCAAATGGGTGTTCCTATTCAAGTCTCTACAGTAACACAAGGGAATCCTTTGGGTGCTATTGGAAACGTAGTTGCGGGAAGTATAGCTGGTTTGATGGGAAATTATGCTGGTGCAGGAGTTTCGGCTTTTAACGCTATCACGTCAGCTATTGGTACTAATGTTGGAACAGTTGGCGGAAGTGGTGGGAATACTTCTTATATATCTAAAAAAGATATAACACTTGTATGTATTTCTCATAATACAAATGTTGAACCTAGTAGTTTAACTGCGAATTATGGTAGACCATGTAATCAAGTGGTATCATTAAGTGGTTTAAGTGGTTATGTACAGACAACTAACGCAAATGTTAATACATGGGCGCCTAAACAGTATAAGGATGAAATTGATTCATTATTAAATGGAGGTGTTTATCTTGAATAAAAAAGAATATGGAAAAGGTTTTACCGAACTAGTAAGAGGATTCTTTCATCACAATCCTAAGTCAGTTAATGACATGACTAATAATTCTTTCTTTTATTATCAATTTCAATTAATGACTAAATTAAAAAGTGTTTTAACTGTTAGTGGTTATCCGTCTAATTGGAATATCGATAATATGTGGGATGTACTTTTAACGAATGGATATATTCCAGTTGTTAAAACTGATATAGGTACTCTTGCTTTAGAGGGCGGTTTTTACGGTCAAAATATGTATTATATGCCGACTAACGTTTTAGTGAATAATCCCGTTTTAAGACAAATAGATGAAAAAATAGGTGAAAAAGGTGAGTTATTATATATTAATTATGAATATAACAAATTTCAAGGGGTTATGTCATTGATTAATAGATATGCGGTTCTACTAGCTAATATTGATTGCTCTTTAAATGTTTCGTTATACAATTCTAGACTTGCTCATGTTTTTGAAGCGGAAACAGACGCACAATTGAAATCATTACAAAAAATGTATGATAACATTTCAAGCGGAAACCCTGCCGTCTTCTTAAAAAAAGGGATGAAAACTATCGGTAAAGACAATGACATTGGTTATTTCTTAAATGTCAAAAATACGTACATTGGTAATGATTTACTTTTAACGAAAAGAAGCATTATGAATGAATTTCTTACTGAAATTGGGATTAATAACGCTAACACTGATAAGAGGGAGCGATTGAACAGTGATGAGGTTAACGCTAATAATAGTGAAGTACGTTGTACAATCGTTCGATATATTGATTCGCTTAATGAATGCTCAAAAAGAATCAATGAAAACCCTAATTTTGATGATATTACTAATTTGCATTTCTCTATTAATTCAAGGGTAATAACTAGACTTCAAAAAGAAATGGAGAGTGATATTGATGTTTAGTTTTGCTAGTATTTGTCAGTTGTATACGTATGACGAGGTGTTTAAAGATATAGATATTAATGAAAAATTAGATAGAGATACATTAATTAATACTATTATGGATGTATGCGGAATGAATGAGCCTATATATCCGGAAATAGAAATACTACAAATTAAGGTACAGTACTTTTTTAAAAAACACAAAGAACAATTTGATAAGTTAGTTTATCTTTATTCATTGAAATATGATAGAGATTATAATCCTATTTGGAATAAGGATGGAACAAAAACACATATTGAAACAACCGAACGGCGTAAAGATAATACTGTTGATAACACACATAATAATTCTATTAATGATAATGGTGAGGATATAAACCAAGTGAGCGCTTATGACACTAGCGGGTTTTCAAATGACAGTAAGACAAGCACTCGTAATAATAGGAATGAAAATGGAAAAAATAACACTAGAGGAAATGAAAAAGAAAATATTAAATTAACTATTGAAGATATAGAAAAAGGTAATATTGGTGTTACTACTACTGCCGATATGATAAATCAAGAAATTGATTTACAAACTAGATTTAATGTCTATGAAGTTATCGCTAGAATGTTTTTTGATGAATTTTGTCTACACGTAGCGTACACAAATCAATTACCATATTAAGGAGGAATATTATTATGGCTTTATATGATTATCCACATACGGGAAACTATGATCAAGATTTAGGTTTTTTAATTAAACAATATAAAGATTTAATCGACGGCTATAAAGGTCTAATAGATATTTATGAGAAGTTCCTGGAAGAAATTGAAAAAAATTTACATGAACTTTTAGCGAGTGGAAAAATTACACTTGATGGAATTTATAATGCTGATGATACAAGCTTATCTTTTGTATTTACAAATACTTTAACTGACCCCGTGACAAATAAAATATTATAAGGAGTGATAATATGACACAATATGTTGATAAATTTAAAATGAGTAGCGGTACATATCCATTAAAAGATAGTGAGGGTCGTAAACTTATTGAACAAAATAAACAAGAAATTAATGCTGCCGTTACACGCATTGACAAAGAATTAGCCACTTTTATGGATGATGTAAATAAAAAATTTGCTAAACTTAAAGATAGAAAATTTATTCTTATGACGGATAGTTACGGTGTAGACGAAAGCGTTGGTGGATCTTCATTTTCAACATTACTTGAAAGTATGATACCTAAAACTATTTATGCATATAATTGGAGCGTAGGTGGTGCTGGTTTTGGATGGGATTATTCTAAAAATGAAGCTTTTATTAACATTTTTAATTCTAATACTGCAACATGGACGCAAGACGAGAAAAATAGCATTACTGATTTATATGTTTTTGGCGGTGCCAATGATGGTAACTTATTACACGCATCAATGGCAACGGATACAGACATTAGAAATAGATTAGATGAATTTTTACTTAGAGTTAGAAGTGTATTACCTAATTGTACTATTCATCTTGGGTTTATTGGGTGGTATCGCAAACTTGAACGCTTTACATATTATAATCAGGCGTTTCATATATGGGCTGATGGTAACTGCGACTTTATTAATAATTTAAATTGGATTATGCATAATAAAGACTTTATTAGGACTGCCGATAATATCCACCCAAACACGACCGCGAGTAAGTATCTTGCTAAATATATTTATAAGGCAATTCTATATGGTTCAATTAATTACATTGAAACTTTTAGCGATAATTCGGCGGAAGGTTATAGCGGTTCTTATGGGTATAGCGTAGCTATTGGTCATGGTAGACCTTACTTTGAAGTTCAGTATGTTAATAATTTATGCACAATTTGTTTTCAAGCAACGGGAGACGAACAAAATTATATTGAGTTAGCTTGTACAAATCTAGGACTTTTGGGACCATATAAAAATACTCCAATGTTTCAAATCCAAAACACTCCCATAGGTGGTTATCCAATTCAAGGTTTAACAGTACCCACAATCATTTATTATGATTCGACTTGGAATACATTCCCAGTAAATTGGTTCTTATATGATGGTTATATCAACTGGGGTAATGACTACCCTTATGCCATTGCAAAAGTTAGCAGTATGAGAATAGGATTTACTACAATTCATATTGATTTAACACAAGCATAGATATATTGTCTATGCTTTCTCTCTATTGTATGCTTG
>OJRX01002980.1_pt1 | contig 12302 bp, 9 predicted proteins | sample 1599301 | NCBI WGS metagenome assembly OJRX01 (sample SAMN04168656, study PRJEB22393) | human gut metagenome | biome: human gut microbiome; feature: stool | host: Homo sapiens | collected 2014-03-17 | reverse complement strand
ACTGTACCGCGGACAGCAGCCATACCGAAACAGGCAACTGCTCCGGCGGCAAGGCTACATCCACGGAGAAGGCTGTTTGCGAAACCTGTCATACGGCTTACGGAGCGCTTTTGCAGCCTGCCAAAACGGTCATCACCACCCCGCCCACGCTGCGCCCTCCGGCCTATGTCGGCAATGAGTATACCGACAGGGCCCTCAGGGGCGGCGAAGCGAAGGCCGAGAGTACAGGTGTCGTCGTTCCCGGCACGTTCCGCTTCAAGCACTATGAGGGCGGCAGAGTATACCCGGGCGAAAACCGCATGGAGATCCTCTTTACCCCCGACGATACGGAGGCATACACCACGGCGGAATGTATTATTACCGTGACGGGGACAAAGCGCACGGTCACAAGAGCCCCGGACGACGTAATCATCACAAACAAGCCCCTTGGCACGGCGTTTGAGGATCTGGGGCTTCCTTCCGGCGTCAAGGTCGAGACCAACACCGGCGCGAGCTACAGTCCCGTGCCCGTGACATGGGACGGCTCCACCTATGACCCGAACAAATATGACGAGCAGATCATTACCGGCGAGCTGCATGTTGAACAGAGTCACTACAAGGATGATCTGGAGCCGACAAGCGTCAAGGCCACCGCAAGGATAACGCTCATTGACGACCGCGTCTTTACGCCCACGCTGGAGCCGCCCACCTATTCCAAGCAGCTCTACGGCGGAGATCTGTGCTTCCTTGTGTTTGCCGACAAATATCTCTCCGGCGGAACGGCCACGGCGAACGGCGAAACGGTTTCCGGCAAATTCACGCTGGACAAAGATCAGAAAATATACGGACATTCATTGACGGCGAGCACGCTATTGCAGGCAGGGTCGCTGAAGCTGAAGGTTATCTTCACGCCCGACAATCTGAAGCGGTACAACAAGGCGGAATGCACCGTTGACGTGGACGTCATTCACCGCATATTTGTCAGCTCCGATATCGTACACATTCCCAACAAAAAAATCGGAACGACCTTTGAGGAGCTGAATCCGTCAATGTCGTTCAGTTTCTCCGCGATCAGCGACGAAACGCCCCCCGGAGAACTCGAGGGGTATTCCATGGATGTCGTCACCTCGTGGGACAGCTCGACCTACGACCCCAATTCGTTTGAGGAGCAGACCATCTACGGCGAAGTCAACCGCGCCGAATTGGAGAAATATTTCACCATACCGGAAAACGCCGACCTCCGAGCCGTGAGAAAGGTTCAGCTGCAGCCTGACCCGACCGAGACGGAGATCACGCAGCTGCCCGTATTCCGATGGAAGAACGGCGATTTTACGTTGCCCGACAACACCATATTCACCTGGCGAAAGCTTCAGGTGGGAACCTACAACGATGAAGTCGGCACGCTCGTCGGCGGCGTGGCAAAGGTCAAGGGTACGGATACCGTCGCCCCCGGCACGTTCTCCTTCAAGAATACCCCGCCGTTCTACCTCCGGACTCCGGGCGAACACGATGTGACGGTGGTATTCACGCCGGACGACCTGCGTCTCCACAAGCCGACGGAGATTACCATCAAAATCAACGCCATCAAAAACACCATCAGGAATATCGATGAACCGGATCCCATTACCGATAAGCCGTTCGGCACGCCCTTTGCAGAGCTTGGCTTGCCGGAAAATGTGTGCATCAATGCCGTTGACGGCGCATGGCGCTGGATCGACGTGGCATGGGATGAATCGTCCTATGATGCGGAGTCCGTGGATTGGCAGACCATCATCGGCACGCCGGTGCTTAGCGAAGATGACGGAGACATCTTTCAGCAGCCGGAGCCTGCGGTAACAGCCGCGATTCGGGTGAAGCTTATCGATAACCGACCCCCTATGCCGCCGACAATCGTCGCGGAAAGCCTGCCCGATGGCATGAAAGGCGAGGTTTACAGCAACCGCTTGACCGCCAAGGGTACCGCGCCCATCACATGGAGCATTGTGAGCGGCGTCCTGCCCGAGGGACTTAGCTTAAACGAGGATACAGGAGAGATAAGCGGCACGCCCGCCGGGGAAGGGACCGAGGTCTTTACCGTTATGGCGGTCAACGATTTGGGTGAGGATATTAAGGAGCTTTCCATCACGATAGTCAAGACTCCCGAGGCGGAATACGCCGTGACCGTCAGGGACGACGGTCACGGCACGGGCAGCGCGGACCCCGCCTCGGCGACGGCCGGAACGGAGATCACCCTGACCGCTACGCCAAACGCGGGCTACCATTTTAAGGAGTGGCAGGTTATGAGCGGCGACGTGACGGTAAGGGACGACAAGTTCACCATGCCGAGCGACAACGTGGAGATCAAGGCCATCTTCGAGGAGGATGCGCCGCCTACGCCCACGGAGTACACCGTCACCGTGAAAACGGACGGAAACGGAACGGCTTCCGCCTCTCACGCAAAAGCCGTGGTCGGCACAGAGATTACCCTGACCGCTACGCCAAACGCGGGCTACCACTTTAAGGAGTGGCAGGTCATGAGCGGCGACGTGACCGTAAAGAACGACAAGTTCACTATGCCGAGCGGCAACGTGGAGATCAAGGCCATCTTCGAGGAGGATGCGTCGCCCACGCCCACGGAGTACACCGTCACCTTTGACGGCAACGACGGTACGCCCTCTGTCGGCAGCATGACCACCACCAAGCAGAAGCTGACCTCTCTGCCCGATGCTTCCCGCAGCAAGCACAGCTTCAACGGCTGGTACACCGAAAAGAGCGGCGGCACAAAGATTACGACGGATACCGTGTTCTCTGCAAATACCACTGTCTACGCTCACTGGACGCATACCGGAGACAACAATCCGCCTGTCAACTACTATACGCTGCGCTTTGAAACAGGCGGCGGCAGTGCTATTCCCGGCGTGCGGGAAACGTACAACACCTACATTGATTTGTCCAAGTATGTTCCCACTCGGCACGGGTATACCTTTGTCGGCTGGTACAGCGAACAGAGCCTTGTGAACAAGGTCTCAGACATTTATCTGACCGGGGATAGGACTGTGTATGCCGGCTGGCGCGCGGTTACAATCCCGCAGACCGGTGACAGCGGTCAAATGAATTTGTGGAGCACCGCGCTATGTGCATCTTTTGCCGGATGTGTTGCACTGATCGTATGGAAAATCAGGCGGCGGGAGAAAAAATCACTGTAAATTCTCAAAAAGTAAAAGTCTTATCTTCAGGGGCGCGGGCAAATAACCCGCGCTCCATACTATTTCCCAAAAGCAGAAAGGTGGCTGCCCCTTAAAAGGACAGCCACCTTACTTTTTTGAGAGGATAAATCCGTTTGTCAGCCTGCGTCGGCGGCAAGGGCCTGGTCGATGAGCTTTTGCAGCGTCTCCGCTTGATTTTTTTCCGTGATGGCGCCTACGATGGGTTCGCCCACGATGTTGCCGTTGCGGTCAACCACATAAGTGGTAGGATAGGCAAAGATGTTTTCGGTAAACTTTCCCGCCTCACCATCGGAGTTAAAGTACACATTCTGATAGGTAGCGCCCTTCTTGGCCAGTACATCCTTTGCTTCGGAAATTGCCGCTTCGTCGCCGTCCAGCGTGAAGGTGTTGACACCGATGAGTGCGCCGCCCTTCTCCGCAAGTTCTTTGTTCAGTGCATCCAGCTCAGCAAGCTCGCCCACGCAGGGGTTGCAGGTAGTGAACCAGAAATTCACTACGGTGACGGCGTTGGCAGAGAACAGCTCGTCACTTTTCACCGTATTTCCATCCAGGTCCTTGCCCTCAAAGGTGGGAAATTTCTGCATGCTGCCGTCATCGGATTTTTGCATACTGCCGTCATCGGGCGGCGTGGTCGTGTCGTTGCCTGCGGGCACGCTCATAGCGCCATCCGTAGATTCCTGTGCTGCCTCGGGGTACTTTTCCTCAATCATGGTCAGCTTGGTTTCGATGTCGCGGATTTTCTCCGCTTCGCCCTGAATCAGTTTCAGCTCATCCGCTGTAAACTGATCCTTGGCGGATTCGATTGTACTGAGTAGGAAATCACCGTAGTTTTTGCCGTCCTCCTGCATAGTCATGCCCTTGTCGGCTGCCATGAATACCTTTTCCCAAAGGGCTGTGTTCTCCGAGAGAATGGCATTTTCCTTCGCCATCAGATCTTTGTGCATGGCAACCGCTTCCTCGGCATTCTTCGGTTCGCTGCTCATTCCGTCCGCTTTGTCTCCGTTCTTTGTGCCGCAGGCTGTCAAAGACAGCATCATCAGGGCGAGAAGCAGCAGTGCCAGCAATCGGCCGGCCGTGTTCGTTCTATTCATTTTCATCTGTTTTGTTTCTCCTTGTTATTATTGTTTATTGTTTTTCTGCGGCTTTTTTTGCCGCCTTTGTTTTATCTTTACCGTCTCCGAAGCCGTAACGGAAGCGCACGGCGCCCGTCGGACAGGTGCGTATGCACATTCCGCAGCGGATGCACTCGGTATGGTTGGGCGCCTTCGTTACGTCCACATCCATCTTGCAGGCTTTGGCGCATTTTCCGCAGGATACACACTTGTTTTTGTCCACCTTTATCTGAAAGAGAGATACCCGGTTGAACAGCGCGTAAAACGCCCCCAGCGGACAGAGCCACTTGCAGAAGGGACGGTAGAATATTACGCTCAGCACGATCACGGCAAGCAGGATGCCGAATTTCCATGTAAACAGGCTCCCCAGCGCCGACCGGATACCGGAATTGGCAAGGGACAGCGGGATGGCCCCCTCCAGCACGCCTTGTGGACAGAGGTATTTACAGAAGAACGGGTCGCCCATGCCTACATCGTTTACAAGGAACGCCGGCAGCAGGAAAACCATCACCAGCAGTACGGCGTACTTGAGGTATCGCAGGGGCTTGAGTTTCTTTGTGGAGAACTTCTTCGTGGGAATTTTATGCAGCAGTTCCTGAAACCAGCCGAAGGGGCACAGAAAACCGCAGATAAAGCGTCCAAGCAGGACGCCGAGCAAAATGAGAAAGCCTGTGATATAATAGGAAAAGCTGAACTTGGAAGAGCCCACTACCGCCTGAAACGCCCCGATGGGACAAGCGCCGGAGGCTGCCGGGCAGGAGTAGCAATTCAGCCCGGGCACACAGACGGTTTTCCCTGCGCCTTGGTACAGTTTGCCCTTGAGAAAGTTCGGCAGGTGCAGGTTGGTCAATAAAGCTGCCCCCGCCTGTATCCAGCCGCGGAAGCGGGACATAATCTGTGACGCGCCCGAAAATTTCTTACCCAATGCCTACACACTCCAGACATAATTTAATCGCTTTGCTCAGTACCGTCGCGGCCTCGCCGCGCCATGCGCCGAAGCACAGCATGGCGATACCCACAACCAGCAACGTGGCCTGCGCCGCTGCTTTTTTTGCACAGCTCAAATTTATCACCCTTTCACTTTTTCTGCCATCATCATAGCACAGGAAAGATAAAATCCCTGTTAAGAACGAAAATTTAATGCAGATCTTATCTGCTTTTGCTATAATAAAGAAAAAGGAAATGAAAAGGGGGACTCTTATGCACCTTTTGGTAATTGAAGATGAACGCGCCCTATGCGAGACGATTGTCCGCAGTTTGCGGCGCTTGGCATACAGTGTGGACTACTGCTACGACGGGGAAAAGGCGCTGGAACTTCTGGGTGTGGAGCGCTACGATTTGGTACTTCTTGATCTGAACCTGCCGGGAAAGGACGGCATGACCGTGCTGCGCACCTTGCGGCAGACAGACCGCGAGACGCGGGTGCTGATTCTCTCCGCACGCGGCGAGGTGGAGGACAAGGTTGAGGGCTTGGATGCCGGGGCCAACGACTATCTTGCAAAACCCTTTCATTTGGCTGAATTGGAGGCCCGCATCCGCAGCCTGACTTTGCGGCAGTTCACCCAGCAAGCCGTGTTGCTGACCTGCGGGGAGCTGACGTTCGACACACGCTCCCGCACCGCTGCCGTCAACGGGCAGCCCCTGACACTCACACGTAAGGAGACGGGCATTCTGGAATATCTGATGGTGCATCAGGGACGGCCTGTGAGTCAGGAAGAGCTGATGGAGCACGTCTGGGATAACAGCGTGGACAGCTTCAGCAATTCTATCCGGGTTCATATCTCCGCCCTGCGCAAGAAGCTCCGCGCCGCGTTGGGGTTTGACCCCATCCGTAATCGCATCGGCGAAGGCTATTTGATGGGAGGAGAGGAAGCATGAAGCGACTTTCCTTGCAGTGGCGCATCACTCTGATGACTGTCCTGCTCATCGGTGTCACCTGTGTTGTCATGAATCTGCTGCTCTGTTCCTCCGGTGTGTACTATATGGACACAATCGCGGACACCTTACAGGGAGGCGACACGGTTATGATGAACAGTGAAGGAGCAGAGAGCTTTAATCCGCAGCTCGTAACGCCCGATGAGGATCTGACCATTGTTGTCAACGGAGCGCAGGGGCGCTTTCGCATGACCAACTGGTATATTACGGCTGTGGTGACACTGCTTAGCGGCGTTCTGGCCTATTTTGTCAGCGGACGCGCCCTCAAGCCGCTGCGCAGCTTTGTGTCTCAGGTGGAGAAGGTGCAGCTGAACAACCTGGCGGATATGAGGATTAACGAGAATGTTCTGCCGGAGTTTCGGCAGCTGAGTTACTCTTTCAATCAGATGCTGGAGCGGTTGGACAATGCCTTTGCCGCCCAGCGGCAGTTCACCGGCAACGCTGCCCACGAGCTGCGCACGCCGCTGGCACTGATGCAGGCGCAGCTGGAGCTGTTCTCCGCGGAGCATCCCGATATGCTGCCGGAAACGGCGAAGTTTCTCGCACTTTTGCGGGAACAGACGGAGCGACTGACACAGATGACCAAAACGCTGCTTGAAATGAGCAATTTGCAGCAGGTGGCGCGAAACGAGCAGATTCAGCTTGCCCCGATGGTTGAGGAGGTCTTCACAGATCTCGCGCTTTTGGCAGAAAAGCGCAATATTACGCTGGAGATGGAGGGAAACGGCTTCCTCATCGGCAGCGATGCACTGATTTACCGACTGCTTTTTAACCTGACAGAAAATGCAGTCAAGTACAACCGTGCGGGCGGCTCGGTGAAGGTTTCTGTTACGCAGGAGCCGGAAAAGATTCTGATCCGTGTTTCCGACACCGGCTGCGGCGTCCCGGAGGAATACCAACAGAGCATCTTTCAGCCCTTCTTCCGGGTGGATAAGTCCCGCAGCCGGGAGTACGGCGGCGTGGGGCTGGGGCTTTCTTTGGTGTGGGAGATTGCCAATCTCCACGGTGGTGGCGTCCGGGTGGAGGAGAGCTCGAAGAAGGGCACCACGATTGCGGTGGAGCTGCCGGTACAGGGATAAGGCACTCGAAATCTCCGGTGAGCCGTTCGCGGAATACGAACAGATTTAGAAAAAGCAGCGGTTTTGTGATGAACAGAAGGGAAGGCGATGAACACATGGGAATCTTATATGAGCTGTCTTGGTTATGGGAAATGCTGGGCATCGCGCTTGCTGCTGCAGCTGTCTGCGTGACTTGTGCCGCACTGATTTGCAAAGCAACGAAGAGGCGGCCCAACAAAAAAATGCTAGCCGTCGCAGGGGTGGCGGCATTTGCCGGTGCCATTCTGGCAGTCCTTCTGATTGCGCGGACACCGATGCCGCTTTGAAGATATTTCATCCTTCGGCAGCTTGGTCGACAACACGAAGAAGCCTGCCTGCACAATTTGTGATCGGAGAATATATAGGCTGTCAAAAAAACTCATGCTTTCAAGCGGTGAAAGCATGAGTTTTTTAGTGTGCCGGTATGGACAGCCGCTGATGTGGTCGGCTTTTTACCTGCGATTTCATTAAATGTGTCGTTTTTTAAGGAGCAGGGCGAGTGCCGCGAGGCTGCCTGCGCAGAGCGTCAGCCAAAGTGCGGGGGCAAAATCATCGCCCGTTTTGGGGTGGTTCGTCGGGCTTGGGGTTGCGGTCGGCACGGCAGTCGGTACGGCTGTGGGAGCTGCCGTAGGTGTCGCCGTTGGTTCCGCTGTGGGCGTGGCCGTCGGTTCTGCGGTTGGGGTTGCCGTGGGCTCCGCTGTCGGCGTGGCTGTCGGTTCCGCCGTGGGCGTTGCGGTGGGCTCTGCAGTCGGTGTTGCTGTCGGTTCCACGGTGGGGGTTGCCGTCGGCTCCGGGGTCGGGGTCAGCTCGGGCGCGGCAATAGTGAAGGTGTTCTTTATGCCCTCATTGGCCAAAGATGGGGAATGGCTGGCTGCTATGTCATTGCCTGCGTTGTCATGCGAAAGGAAATTTATGGAGCCTGTTACGGCTGTTACTTTATAATTTCCCGGCTCTAACGTGTAGGGAATCAAGAGACTTATACGTGTAGTTGACAGTGCGCTACCATTCGCATCAAATTCTGCATGTGTGAACGCAGGATCCGCGTCGATCACTACGCCCGTCAGCACGGTCGTAGCATTGGTATCCGTATTCGTAACGGTGAAGGACATATCTGCTGACAAAGAAAGGTCGTTAATGGTTATGTTTGGTGATAGTTTGATGCTTGCCGAAGACGACACTGGCGCGAATGAAATGCGCAGCTGCCCGCTTGTAGGCCCCGGCTGTCCCGGCTCTACGCCTACGATCACCACGTCCTCTTGTTGACAGCCTGCCACTGAGAGCAGAGCGAACAGCAGAATGAACACGACTCCGATTTTTATACCCTTGTTTTTCACGGCGTTACCTCCTCATAAATTTGAACGGTGTTTGTTGTGTTCATTATACCATGACATGGCGTGAACGTCAATTAGAATATGCTTAGAATTTATTCATTTTATTTTGCAGCGGGCAAAATTTTCCGTTGCAGCGGGCAAAACGGTTTTTCTTGCAAATGGGTGTTGCTATCTGCCGTGGGGTATGGTAAAATCAAGCTGTATGACCCGTTCTATAATAAGAAGAACGAGGAAAAAGAGAGGATTGGTTCAAATCATGAAAAATATAAAAAAGCTGCTGGCTGTTCTGCTGGCCGCGCTGCTGTGCGTATCTGTGACGGCCTGTGCAAACAACAGCTCTTCAAGCACGGCGGTCGCAACGCTGGAGACGTCTTCCACGGCGAGCGAGGGCGAGACCGCGGAGAGCACCGACAAAGACCCTGCGGGCTATGACGATGATATTCAGGGCCTTTGCAAGTATCTTGAAGACTGCAAGGTGGCAGCGGGCGAAAAGGTGCAGATGTCTTACGACGTCATCGGCGCCGAAAACGGCTATAAATATGTATACCGCTACGCAGATTCCGCTGTGCAGCTTGAAGTGTATGAGTTCCCGGCGGAGCTTTCCGAGACCGCTAAGGCGCTTCAGGACGCTGTGCGCGCAGACGGCACGTTTAAGGTGCTGGATAACACCGTGCCGGGTTATCTTTCAAACGACGGCCGCTTCCTTTTGATCTACACCGATGCGAAGTCGGAAAAGGAAGACGCGAATAAAACACACAAGGAGCACGTTCTGAAGTGCTTCAATACGTTTGCGGACGCAAAGGCAAAATAAAAATTATAGGGGGCGGAAAGGCATGTGCTTTTCCGTCCTTAGTGCTTTCTTATTTTAAAAAATCGGCGGCGGTTAGGCATAAATGGGCATGAAACGCGCCGAGAGGGGAGTTGTACACCATGAACACACAAGATACCGTGCACCGCAAAAGCGCCGCAGAGCTGCGCATACGGCGCGTGATGGATGCACTGGAGAAAAACAACATGCAGGCGTATTATGCGCCCACGTGTGCGGACGCCGTAAAAATCGCAAAAGAGCTGCTGCAGCCGGGCGATGTGATTTCCTGCGGCGGCAGCGTGACGCTGGATGAGACCGGCGTGATGGATTTAATGCGCTGCGGGGACTATGAATTTTTGGACAGAACAACCGCGAAAACGCCCGAGGAGCGCGAGAAGCTGTACCGCGAGGTGTTTTCCTCTGATGTGTTTTTGACGGGCACAAACGCCGTTACGGAGCACGGAGAGCTTTATAATGTAGACGGCAACGGCAACCGCGTGGCGGCGATGCTGTTCGGCCCGAAAAAGGTGCTGGTTTTTGCGGGGTGTAACAAGATTGTGCGCGATATAGACGACGCCGCAAAGCGCGTGAAAAGCTGTGCGACGCCCGCAAATGCCATGCGGCTGAATTTGGACACGCCGTGCACGCACGGGGCGTGTCCCGGCACGGACGGCGAGCTGTGCGCGGGCTGCCGCTCGGAAAATCGCATCTGCGCGATGTACACGGTTTTGGCACGCCAGCGCGTGAAGGGCAGAATTCATGTCATTCTCATCGGTGAGGAGGTCGGTTACTGATATGAAAGAAAAGATACAGGCTTTTATGGCGAAACGACAGGCAAAAGGAAAGCGGTCCTACGAGATCGACATGTGCAACGGTCCGCTGCTGGGCAAAATTCTGCGCTTTGCGGTGCCGCTGATGCTTTCCGGCGTTTTGCAGCTGTTTTTTAACGCGGCGGATATTGTGGTGGTCGGCCGCTTTACCGGCCACACGGCGCTGGCGGCGGTGGGCTCTACCGGCGCGCTTATCAATTTGCTCATCAACGTGTTCGTCGGCCTTTCCATCGGCACAAACGTGCTTGTGGCGCGCTATTACGGCGCACAGGATGCAAAGCAGCTGAGCGAGACCGTACATACCTCTGTGCTGACAAGCCTTGTGAGCGGTGTTATATTGATTGCCGTGGGCGTTGCGTTTGCGAAGCCGCTGCTGACCCTGATGGGCACCCCGGAGGACGTTTTGGGTCAGGCGGCGCTTTACATGCGCATATACTTTGTGGGCATGCCGGCGATGATGCTGTACAACTTCGGCGCGGCGATTTTGCGCTCTGTGGGCGACACAAAGCGCCCGCTGTACTTTTTGACCATTGCGGGCGTTGTAAACGTCATTTTGAATCTGTTCTTCGTCATTGTGTTCCATCTCGGCGTGGCGGGTGTTGCCATTGCGACGGTCATTTCGCAGGTGATTTCTGCGGGACTTGTGACCATCTGCCTGATGAAAACGAACGCTTCTTACCGTTTGGAGCTGCATAAGCTGCATATCTATAAAGATAAGTTTTTCGGCATGATGCGTGTCGGCCTGCCGGCGGGCATGCAGGGCGCGGTGTTCTCCATTTCGAACGTGCTCATTCAGTCCTCTATCAACTCGTTCGGCTCTACCGTTATGGCGGGCAGCACGGCTGCGGCCAACATTGAGGGCTTTGTGTACACTGCGATGAACGCGTTTTACCAGACGGCGCTGTCCTTTACCGGGCAGAACATGGGCGCGAAGAAATACGACCGCGTGGCGAAAATTCTGCGCATCTGCATTTTGTGTGTAACCGTGACGGGCGTTGTGCTCGGCTGCGGCGCGTATTTGCTGGGCACACCTTTGCTTTCTATATATACGTCTGACCCGGAGGTTATCCAGTACGGTTTGGAGCGTATGCTCATTGTGTGCGTACCGTACTTCCTTTGCGGTATTATGGACACGCATGTGGGTGTTTTGCGCGGTATGGGGTATTCGATCATGCCGATGATTGTATCGCTTACAGGTGCGTGTGCGCTGCGTGTGGTGTGGATCCTGACGGTCTTCCAGATGAACCGCACGCTGTTTATACTGTTCCTCTCGTACCCGGTGACGTGGGCCGTGACGGCGGCCGCGCATTTTGTGTGCTACCTTATCGTGCACCATAAGATGATGGAAAAGGCGAAAGCGGAGCAGGCCGAGGCGGCAAAAGCATAAAGTATACTTATATATAAGAAGAAACGCGTTGTGGGATGACCGCAGCGCGTTTCTTCTATCATATAAAGAGAAAAGCAGAACCGCAAAACAAAAACGCGTCTTTCTATAACTATATATAAGAAGATGTAGGGCTGCATTGTAAAGCTTTACGATACCTTCACGGCGATTTTAAGTGTTTTAAAAACTTTTTTCGGATAAAATCAGAAAGATTATGAGGAGATTCAGAAGTGAAAGGACACTGATGCGCCAGATATATAGGAAGATGTGCTTGAAGCTTTGGGGTACAGAGAGGGGCTTTTGCAACTTTAAGACCACCTTTTCAAAAAGTTTTTCTTGATTTTTTCAAAAAAATTTCGTAAAATAGTTTGCGTAAGCCATGTATATGGACATGTAAATGCAAAAATGCCCATTCGAAGATACACTATATATTGCGTTTAAATTAAGGAGCAACATATAGATGTAGTTTTTCGAAAAAAACTTAAAAAAACTTTCAAAAAAGTGTTGACAAAAGGGGTTGTACGTGGTATTATAGTCAAGCGCTCGAGAGAGACGGCAAAAAACCGAAAGCGAAAAGCTTGAAAGGAAAGCCGCTTGAAAGAGAGCACAGGACCTTGAAA
>OJRX01002916.1_pt1 | contig 12560 bp, 10 predicted proteins | sample 1599301 | NCBI WGS metagenome assembly OJRX01 (sample SAMN04168656, study PRJEB22393) | human gut metagenome | biome: human gut microbiome; feature: stool | host: Homo sapiens | collected 2014-03-17 | reverse complement strand
GCTTTTCTCATATATGCTGTCGTCCGTACGTTAAGAATGTGTGTTAAACAACAATATTCCTACTTAGTTCCTGTAGAACCGAATCCGCCATCTCCACGAACTGTATCACTTAATTCCTGCACTTCATTAAAAGCAGCTGTTATATAAGGAGCAAGTACAATCTGTGCAACTCTGTCACCTGGTTCTATAGTAACAGCAGCATCAGAGTGGTTGTATAGGGCAACTATTATCTCTCCCCTGTAGTCAGAATCAATAACACCTACTTTGTTGGCAGGAGCAACACCCTTTTTGCATGCCATACCGCTTCTTGCATAAATAAGACCAACAAGACCAGCGGGTATCTCCATGGCAATACCTGTTTTGATGAATTCAGTTGTGCCAGGTTTTATAGTGACTGCTTCTGTCATACCTGAATAAAGGTCTGCACCAGCTGAGTATTCAGTTCCGTAAGTTGGTATAATAGCATCAGGTGTAAGTTTTTTAATATTTACATTTTGTTTCATAAAAATAAATCCTCATTTCTATATATTGTGATTAGCATAAACAGCTTTAGTAACCATCAGCTATGACTACATGCCCCTCCTTAAGCGAGGTTTGTACATCAATAGTTCTCTGGTTAGATGATCCTTTGAATTTTAACATCATATCCTTTAGTTGTTCAACAAACTTTCCATCAACACATATGTCGATGAAAGACAGCATTCTTGCAGTCTCTGGGTATGTGTTATACATACGCTCCATAATATCTTTATCAAACAGATAGCCTGTAAAACACCATATATTCTTATCAGGATATACCTGTTTTACTCTTTCTAATAAAGGAAGAAGTCCTTTCTGGTTAGCTGGTTCGAAGGGCTCACCACCAAGAAGAGTTAATCCTGCTATATAAGAAGGCTTCATTGATTCTATTATTTCATCAATAGTTTCATCAGTAAATGGCATGCCATAATTAAAATCCCATGCAACCTCGTTAAAGCAACCCTTACAGTGATGAGTGCAGCCACTTACAAATATACTTGTTCTTACGCCGGGACCATTGGCAATATCATTATATTTTATTTCAGCATAATTCAAAGTGTACAGTCCTTTCTGTGAATAAATTTACCTTCATGCTTAGTACTGATTGCTAACTTAAAGCAGGTAAAGGTCAATTAATATGTATAATATCATAAAAAGGACAATCTTAACAGTAGTTAGCAGATATTAATGTGAGTATAATAAGATATAAGTTAAATATGAAAAAAAACCGGTAAAAACCCATATTAATACAGTTTTGTTGTGTTAAAAATGGTTTGCACAGTGGAATAACAAGGAGGAATAAAGCATGTTAGATATTTATCTGGATAAGTTATATAGGTATCCAAGGATTCAGGAATGCGTCAGCGTAGCAGTTCCATTTAAGAAAGGTGAACTTAAAAGCATATCAGAGATAGCAGTATTACAGAATGGAAAGGAATGCATTATACAGCCTGAAGTGACATCAAGCTATGATGATGGAAGTGTTAAGTTTCTGTTTATAAGCTTTATGGCAGATCTCCCGGCTAACAAGCGCACAAAAGTGATTCTTTCTGTAAGCAGTGAAGAGTATGATAAAGCTGTAGAAGCTTCTAAGCTGTCTTATGATAATTCTATAGAAAAGGATGAAAATGTACACAAAGCTGCAGTGTGTGTAAAGAAGACAGAAGCAGGTTATACAGTAAACAGTGGTGAATTAGAGTTTGATGTATCTGATAACTCTGAAAGTATATTTACAAGGTTAGTTGATGGAAGAAAGATATATACCGAAGAGAACTTTGAAGGACCAGTTTTAAAGGACCGAGAAGGAAATGATTATAAGATGTCTATAGGAGAGTGGCGTGTAGTAAAGCCAGGTCCTGTAGAGGTAACACTTTCAGCTAAGGCTTATAATGTTGTTGAGGCTGATAAAGATGGAAATAAAACTGATAAAGGCGGAAATACAGCTTCTATAGATAAAGAAGATATAAAATATAAGAAAATAGAGTCTGAGATACGAATCACAGCCTATGCAGGAAAACCATGGGTAAACATATCATATAGAATAATCAATACATCAGACGAAGAACTTAATATAAAATCACTTGTATTTTATATTAAGAAATCAAAGGACAGCAGGATAACAGATAAGCTTGTACGTATAGATATGGCAGCTGGTAACGATTCAACTGGATGTGGAGATATTCTTACAGACAATTCTAAGAACAATGGACCTATATTTATGACAAGAGGAATAGGAGAGCTTGATATGATAGAACACAGGGCTCCTGTTTCAGATATCAGGACTATAGTTGCCACTTCAAACTATAAGACAAGTTTTATCATAGGTAAGAATGGTGAAGAAGTAAATGAGACAATAGATGACAGCTATCTTATAAAAGAGGCTAATGAACATTATGCAGAAGTGTTATATGGAACATTTATGGCTGACTATACAGATGCTGATGATGGATTCTGCGTAACAGTGCATCAGGCACAGCAGAATTATCCTAAGGCAATCAAGTCATGTGCAGAGGGTGTAGCGGTCATGCTTGTGCCAGAGGGCGTAGGTGAGATAACTATGCAGTCAGGTATGGCAAAAGAACAGAACTTCCTTATACACTGGCATAGTCCAGAAACTCATATATGGGAGATAGATAACAGAAGTCTTATATATCAGATGCCAGACAGACCATATATAGCACCTCAGATATTTAAAGAGTCTGGTGCAATGCTTGATGTATTTCCTGATAAATATGATGAAGATGTGGAAATAGCACTTATGGCAAAAGCAGATGGACATTCAAGATGCTATGGTATGCTTAACTGGGGTGATACAGTAGATATGGGATACACAGTCCAGGGAAGAGGTGGCGGAAAACCAGTCTGGAGCAACAATGAATATGACTATCCGCATGCCTGTGCACTTATGTATGCTAGAACAGGAGTAAGAAGATTCCTTGATTATTTGATAGTAGCAGCAAAACACTGGATGGATGTTGATATATGCCACTATAGCAGCAATCCTTTAAGAATCGGGGGACAATGGGAACATACAGCAGGGCACTGTAAGAATGGTGTTATGGTATGCTCACATGAATGGGTTGAAGGTCTTCTTGATTATTATCATTTTACAGGAGATGAGAGAGGATATGAGGCAGCTGTTGGAATCGGTGAAAATGTCTTAAGACTTCTTGAAACTCCGATGTATCAGGTGCCAGGTGAAGCCAATGCAAGGGAAACAGGCTGGGCGCTTCGTACACTTATAGCACTTTATGTAGAAACTAATGATAAGAAATGGCTTGCTAAATGCGACTGGATCATAGACAGCTTCAAGAAATGGGAAGAAGAATATGGAGACTGGTTATCACCATACACAGATAATACAGCAATAAGAGTAGGTTTCATGATATCAGTTGCAGTCGGAAGTGTTATGAGATACTACAGAGTATTCCCAAGAGAGGATGTAAAACAGATGTTAATACATGCGGTGGATGATCTTGTAGAGAACTGCTATATGGATAACGGACTGTTCTACTATAAGGAACTTCCTAGTCTTGCAAGAAATGGTAACAACACACTTCTGCTTGAGTCACTTGCGATAGCTTATGAGCTTACAGGAGATGCCTCATATTTGAAGTATGGACTTAAAACATTCAGAAAAGCCATAAATGAAGCATCTGGTGGATCAGTAGGCGTAAAGACAATAACAGACGATGCGGTCATATGTAAGGGTGATTCAGGAAAAAGCTTCGCACAGAGCTTTATACCATTGACTACATTTTATAATGCTATAAGTAAGAATGATATGAGCTTCTAATTGTTCCTGTTATAATTAATCGTACAATCTAGTACATTAATAGATTATATAAAATAAGAGAGCCTCTGTAATGGTAGTATTTATTTATTATACAGTAATTATTATCATTACAGGGGCTTTTGTATCAGGTCAAAGTTTAAATAGAGCTTATATTTCAAGCTTAAATTGAACTTATAAGTGACATTTGGGCATTGATATGTTAAACTGAAATAAATCTGTAGATTTTAAATAGCATGATGTATGAATATAGTAAGACATATAAAATATTCAAGATTAAACACGCACAGAAAAGAAGTTTAGCGATAAATGAGCGTAGAAAAGAGGATTAGTGTGAAAAATAAGATTTTTCACACGCAAGAATGGAGGATTATTATGAGAATAGGTATCAGAGCACATGATGTTGCATATGCACCACTTGATGAGCTTATCCCTAACATACATAAGCAGGGATTTCATTGTATGCATATAGCACTTTCAAAGTCTATAAAGGAGTTTAAGCCGGGAGTTGAGACTATGACACCTGGACTTGCTATGTATATTAAGGAGTTATGTGCAGAGAATAAGGTTGATGTGGCAGTTCTTGGATGCTATCTTAATCTTTGCAATCCTAATCCTGAAAAGCATAAAGAGATAGTCGAGAAGTATAAAGCACATATAAGATTTGCAAGTATACTTGGATGTGGAGTTGTTGGAACAGAGACAGGTGCTGTCAATGAAGAGTACAAGTATGAACCAGCGAATCATTCAGATGAGGCACTTCAGTGTTTTATAGATAACCTAAGACCTATAGTTAAATATGCAGAACAGTTTGGCGTTATAGTAGCTATAGAGCCTGTATGGAAGCATATAGTCAACACAGTAGAGAGGGCAAGAAAGGTGCTTGATGCTATAGATTCTCCAAACCTTCAGATTATATTTGACCCTGTTAACCTTCTTTATACAGGAAACATTGATAAACAGGATGAGATTATAGAAAAGGCATTTGACCTGTTATTAAAAGATATCGCAGTAGTCCACTGCAAGGATTATGTAGTTGAGAATGATGAACTTAAGTCAATAGCAGCAGGAACAGGTGGACTTAATTATCCACTATTGCTTAAGAAGATCAAGGAATATAAGCCATATGTTCATTGTACACTTGAGAATACTGTTCCAGAAAATGCAGTGGCAACAAGAGAATTTATGGAAAAGTTATACGCTGAGGTATAATTATAACCATTATCGAACGAGTAAATTATAATATAATAAAACAGTCATATACAGGCTGTGCACCCGGATTATAGATACACGAGGGGAGAGATTATATGCCAGAGAGCAATATAGAATTAGCAGGAAATAAGAATATTAAGACAAGCGAAGTAGAAAAATCAGTGGATACGCCCGCAGATTTTACAAGCCCTGAGGAGCTTTATAATGACCTTATAGAAAAAGTTAAAATGTACCATCCATCATCTGACCTTTCAGATATAGAACGTGCATATAAGGTTGCAAAAAAGGCTCATGAAGGCCAGTTTAGAAAGTCAGGTGAGCCATATATTATACATCCACTTTGTGTTGCTATTATATTAGCAGAGCTTGAGCTTGATAAAGAGTCTATTATAGCTGGTCTTTTACATGATGTTGTTGAAGATACTGTTATGACAAGTGAAGATGTGGCAAAAGAATTCGGCGATGAGGTTGCACTTTTAGTAGATGGTGTTACAAAGCTTACACAACTTAACTATCAGCATGACAAGATAGAAGTGCAGGCAGAAAACTTAAGAAAAATGTTTCTTGCTATGGCTAAGGATATAAGAGTTATTCTTATAAAGCTTGCCGACAGACTTCACAATATGCGTACAATGCAGTACCAGTCACCAGCAAAGCAGGTGGAAAAGTCCAGAGAGACTATGGATATATATGCTCCTATAGCACATAGGCTTGGTATATCTAAGATTAAGGTAGAATTAGATGATCTTTCCATGAAATATCTTATGCCTGATACTTATAATGACCTTGTAAAGCAGGTGGATATCAACAGACCGGGTAGAGAAGCATTTATAAAGAGCATAATCAAGGAAGTCGGTATGCATATAAGCAATGCCGGTATAGAAGCAGAGATAGATGGAAGAGTTAAGCATTTCTTCTCAATCTATCGAAAGATGGTTAACCAGAATAAGACACTTGATCAGATATATGATATATTTGCAGTGCGTATTAAGGTTGACACAGTTAAAGACTGTTATGCGGCTTTAGGTGTAATACATGAGATGTACAAGCCTATTCCAGGAAGATTCAAGGATTATATAGCTATGCCGAAGCCTAACATGTATCAGTCACTGCATACAACACTTATAGCATCCAATGGCCAGCCTTTTGAAGTACAGATAAGAACATATGAAATGCATAGAATAGCAGAATATGGTATTGCAGCTCACTGGAAGTATAAAGAAGGCAAAACAGGTGAGACAAACAAGAGTGAAGAGGCCAAGCTTAGCTGGTTAAGACAGATACTTGAATGGCAGAGAGATATGTCAGACAATAAGGAATTCTTATCATCTATTAAGAATGACCTTAATCTGTTTTCTGATTCGGTATACTGTTTCACACCTACAGGAGATGTAAAGACACTTCCGGCAGGTTCTAACACTATAGACTTTGCTTACAGTATTCATAGTGCCGTTGGCAATAAGATGGTAGGTGCAAGAGTTAACGGAAAGCTTGTTAATATTGATTATGAGATAAAAAATGGTGACAGAATCGAGATTATAACTTCACAGAACTCAAAGGGACCAAGCCGTGACTGGTTATCTATGGTTAAGTCCACACAGGCACGTAACAAGATCAACCAGTGGTTTAAGCAGGAGCTTAAGGAAGACAATATAATAAAGGGTAAGGAGCTTATATCCAACTATTGTAAGGGAAAGGGCATAGTTCTTTCAGAGATAAATAAGCCTGAATTTGTAGAAAAGGCCTTAAGAAAATATGGCTATAAGGACTGGGATTCTATCATGGCTGCCGTCGGACATGGAGCTTTAAAAGAAGGGCAGATAGTCAATAAGCTTAATGAAGAATACTTAAAGACAAAGAAGGCTGAGATTACAGACAAGCAGGCACTTGAACAGATAGCAGCAAGTGAAAGCAAGGAAAAGGAGAATGATAATAAAAAGGGCAAGGGTGGAATCGTTGTTAAAGGAATCCACGATGTTGCGGTCAGATTCTCCAGATGCTGTAATCCTGTTCCAGGTGATGAAATAGTAGGTTTTGTTACAAGAGGAAGAGGTATCTCAATCCACAGAACAGACTGTATCAACATACTAAACTTCCCGGCAAGTGAGCGTGCAAGACTCATAGAAGCAGAGTGGGAACAGACAGAGAACAAAGATGAAAAATACAGTGCCGAGATTAACATATTTGCAGGTAACAGAAAAGGTCTTATTGTTGACATATCAAGATTGTTTACAGAAGCTAACATAGACGTAAGATTCATGAACAGCCGTGTAAACAAGAAGAATATTGCAACTATTAACTTAGGATTTGTGGTATCAGGTAAGGAAGAGCTTAACAGACTTATCGACAAGCTAAGAAAAATAGATGGTGTCACAGATATTGAGAGAGCTACGGGCTGATAAAGACAAGTACCGGTAGAAAAGGTATTATCTGAATTCAGATAATGCAGAAGCTTGTGCGCAGTGGATATAGCAATATAGAATGTAAATAACAAACATAATGTGTAAAATATAGCATATAAATGTTACAGTTTAGAGCCGTTGTCGGGATTATTCTTGATAACGGCTTTTTGATAGCATATAATGATATTACGATGATATATAGGTTCTCGTAAATTGCAAAGCAATGGGTTGGGCTATATGCATTAATTGGTGGCAAATATTAAAAATAATAATATAAAGAAAAGGAAAAGTTATGTATAAAATAGATTCAAGAATATTAGGAATGGTAGGCACTAACTGCTACCTGTTATGTAATATGGATATTAAAGAGTGTGTTCTTATAGATCCAGCTGACAGGCAGGATGAGATAAGCAGAATGATAGATGAATCAGGATGCAGCCTTAAGGGAATATTGTTAACACATGGACATTTTGACCATATTATGGCAGCAGATGCCGTAAGAGATAAATATGATGTTAAAGTATATGCATCATGTGATGAGAAGAATACACTTGAACAGCCACATATTAATCTTGGTGAAGCATATGGGCTTAAGCTTTCAGTAAAAGCAGATGTATGGCATAAAGATGGCGAAATACTTAAACTTGCAGGCTTTGATATAGAAGCACTTCATACTCCGGGACATACAGAAGGTGGAAGCTGTTATTATATAAGAGAAATAGGAGTGCTTTTTTCAGGAGATACATTATTCTGTGGCTCAGTTGGAAGAACGGATTTTCCTGGAGGTAGCATGAGCGAAATAGTGCGTTCAATAAAAGAAAAAGTAATGGTACTTCCTGATGATACGAAGGTATATCCGGGACACGGAGAAGGCACAAGTGTTGGTTATGAGAGAGAGAATAATCCGTTTCTAGTGAATTAAGATTTTCAATTTAGAATTGATTTATAAATTTTATATTTTATTATGTATATATAGACTAGACAGAATATTTAATATTGTGTGCAGGTAGTGTTTTTTGGGGAAACTGTATACAGAGAGGAATAATGATGATATATATTAAAATAGACGATAATACATTTTATGATGATGCCATAGTGCTGGTGCGTTCATTCTATCCCAGAACAGAAGTTACAGCATATAAAGAAAGCGATAATTCAAGAAATAATCCGAAAGATAATCATAAAGACAGTACAGAAGAGAATCTAAAAGATAATCATAAAGACGGTATAGAAGACGATTCAAAATATACATCAGTGGATATTATTGATACGATTATAGATATAAAGGTACCAGATGTTACAGGACTTAACAAAAGCCAGATGCATGATAAGTTCAAGTCATATCTATACGACTATCTTAGTAAAAAGACCGGAAAGACACTTCCATGGGGATATCTTACGGGAGTGCGCCCAAGTAAGATAGCATATATGATGCTTGAAGATGGTGAAAGCGAAGAAACGATAAAAAGACATTTTATGGATAAGCATAAGGCAAGTGGGCAGAAGGCAGAGCTTGCACTTAAGGTAGCCAGAAAAGAAATGGATATACTAAACCGTATAGACTATAAAAATGGTTATAGTCTGTATATAGGAATTCCATTCTGTCCAAGTATATGCTTGTATTGTTCATTTTCATCATATGCACTTGGAGCCTATAAAGATTACGTTGATAGTTATCTTGATGCACTTATTAAGGAAATGGAATTCGTATCAGGAGCCATGAAGGGGAGAAGACTTGATACAGTATACTTTGGTGGTGGTACACCAACAACGCTTAGTGCAGTGCAGCTTGACAGACTGATAACAGAACTTAAAAGACTGTTTGATATAGATGGATGTCATGAATTCACAGTAGAAGCAGGTCGTCCAGATAGTATAACACTTGATAAGCTTAAGGTGCTTAAGAAACATAATGTTGGAAGAATCTCTATCAATCCACAGACGATGAATCAGAAAACGCTTGATCTGATAGGCAGGAAGCATACTGTAGAACAGATAAAGAATGTATACAATATGGCAAGAGAAGAAGGCTTCGATAATATAAATATGGATATAATACTTGGTCTTGTCGGTGAGGATGTTGACGAAGTAAAGCATACACTTAGCGAGATACAGGCTATGAATCCGGAAAGTCTTACGGTACATTCACTTGCCATAAAGAGAGCAGCCGCGCTTAATATATGGAGAGATAAGTACAAGCAGCTGTCAACAAAAAATACGGATGAGATCATAAGAATGACAGAGGAAGCAGCAAAAAAGCTTGATATGGAACCATATTATATGTACAGACAGAAGAATATGGCTGGAAACTTTGAAAATGTAGGATATTCGAAGGAAGGTAAGGAGTGTATATATAACATACTTATTATGGAGGAAAAACAGACCATAATAGCATGTGGAGCCGGAGCAAGCAGCAAGGTTGTATTCCATAATGAAAGCGATGACAACCATTCAGTAAGAATTGAGCGTATAGAGAACGTCAAGGATGTAAGGAATTATATTGGCAGGATTGATGAGATGATTGAAAGAAAACGGGAATTCTTTAAAGATAACCAGTTCTAGGAAGATATAAAATATAACAGTTGTGAGTTTGTCAGATAAAGTACATAAGTGGGGCGAAGCATTAAAAGACATGTTTTTAATGCTTACACCCCACTTATTGTTTAATATTTAATCGGGCAAAAAACTACTACAGCTTTTTTTTAATAGCCTCTCTTTTATCAATATCAATATCAAGTATGTCCATAGCTTCATCAGCAGATTTGCCAAGCTTTGTCATGATATTTTTAATGGCGGCGATATGTCCTTCCTCAAGTCCAGCAGCACGCCCTTCTTCAAGTCCAGCAGCACGTCCTTCCTCAAGTCCAGCAGCACGTCCTTCTTCAAGTCCAGCAGTGCGGGCTTCTTCACGGAGAATCTCCATAACGCCTTCTTCATCGTATTCAAATATACTCACATCAATCACCTCTTCTCTATGTTTTATAAAGAAATCTGATAGAATATCCTCTTTTATACATTCATCTACAGCTTCGATAACTGATGTCCTGACATCCAGACCGGATAAATCCATTTTATTACGTACTTTAGTGACAAAAGTCATATAATCTCTGAGTGACTTGCAGCGGTTTAATATGTTATCCGTGAATAATCCGTTTATGGCTGGTCTGATATTATTATCAAAAAAGTTGTCATCAGTAGTGCTATGTATAATATCAGTTGCATCTTCAGCAGGATTAAGATTAATAACCGTAACGATTAACTCAAGCTCTGGATGCTTTGTAGGATGTTCAAACATATCCGACAGCTTAAGAATTTTAATACGCTCTTTCATACGTTCTCTTCCATTATAGAATGTAATAAAATGTGGAGTTGGAATCTTAAGCATACTTCTTTTATGAAGCATATTATTAGGAAATATATTCCTGTATACTTCTGAGCCATAGTGTAAGAACCTTAATGGCATATTAAAATTAAGTGATGACTGCTGTTCAAACATATATAACTCATAGCTGAATACAAATGAGGCATCATTCTTATACTTCATATACACGCCACCTTTTAGCGTTGTTATGCTAAGATTATCAGTGTCTGTATGAGATGAGTTATTCAGGGCATTGTATAAATCCAGTAAATTCTTTTTATCTGAATATAATAGACAAAATACGTTATCACTATATCGTTTGGTTGTAGTAGAGGAGCTACTATCATTTTTAATAATTATATTGTTATCAGTGTTTTTGTTGTAATAATTATTATCTTTATCGTTAATTTTCATAAGCAAAATCTCCTTAAAACTTCATTTATTCAATAGGTAAAATTAACAACAGGCAATTCTGCTATGAAATCATATATATTTTAACATGTGGTCAAATATATAACAAGTGAGTTGTTACATCAGGTACATCATATGATAAAATGATCATAATATAGAATCATGCCTTGTTGTGTATATATGGGTAAAATCTGATAATAAAATGGCTGTACTGAATCCAGTGTGATACATAAGAAATGCGTAATATAGAACTTTAATATAAGCGTATAATACACATTCAAGACTTAATTAAGTATAGTTATACTATATAATGTGTGATTTAAAATGTCAATACATAATAAATAAAAAATACAAAAAATATATTAAAAATGGTAATTTACAGGAGTCTATGACACAGTCGAAATCCATTTTTGATACATTTATTGATGGAATTACGGAAAGCACACAGGATTATTTAGCAGAACAGTCTGCAGACTCTGCAGAATCCACAACACAGTCGAATTAAAAGCTTGTTTTATGGAAAAAACTGTGCTATAATAATTTAGATTTTGTGTAGATGGCAGGAGGTGTGAATTTTGGCTAGAACATTAGTAACAATCGTATTTATGTTAATATGTCTTGCGATGATTATAGTGGTAATGATGCAGGAAAGCAAGAATTCAGGGTTCGGTGCGTTAAGCGGACAGGTTGATTCTGATTCTTATGTTAGAAAGAACCGTGGTCGGACTAAGGAAGGTAAGTTAGAAAGAATTACAGCAATTCTTGGATTTTTATTCTTCGTAGTAGCCATTGGCCTTTGCCTGAAGGTTTTCCAGTAATTTTAAAGCAGACTATGATGCCGTCTCAATTCGCAAACTGAACTGAGACGGCTTTTTTTGACAAAAGTTTTGACAGGGGAAGCTATTTATGAAAGATAAATTATTATTTGAACAGCGTAAAAACAGCATACGGGATATGATTTATGACCCGGATTATATTCCTTTAAAATTAAAAGAAATGGCATATCTTATGGATGTACCACATAAAGACAGGGGTGCATTAAAAGAAGTAATGGATGCTCTTGTGAGAGATGGAAGTGTAGAACTTACAGCGAAGGGAAAGTATATTAAGCCGGAGAATCACAATGTTACGGGCGTGTTCACAGCGAATGCACGCGGTTTTGGTTTTGTGACGGTCGAGGGAGAAGAAGAAGATATCTTTATTCCTGCGACACAGGTAAACGGTGCGCTTCATAAAGATATTGTTAAAGTAAAAGTGACAAAGAGGTCGGGAAGAGAAGGAAAGCGCCGTGAGGGAATGGTCTTAAAAATATTAGAACGTGGCTGTAAGACACTTGTCGGTACCTTCCAGAAGAATACCAGCT
>OJRX01002817.1_pt1 | contig 12993 bp, 10 predicted proteins | sample 1599301 | NCBI WGS metagenome assembly OJRX01 (sample SAMN04168656, study PRJEB22393) | human gut metagenome | biome: human gut microbiome; feature: stool | host: Homo sapiens | collected 2014-03-17 | reverse complement strand
TCCGGATTGGGTGTTGGTGTCGGATCTGGGTCTGGTGTTGGTGTTGGGTCCGGATTGGGTGTTGGTGTCGGATCTGGGTCTGGTGTTGGTGTTGGGTCCGGATTGGGTGTTGGTGTCGGATCTGGGTCTGGTGTTGGTGTTGGGTCCGGATTGGGTGTTGGTGTCGGATCTGGGTCTGGTGTTGGTGTTGGGTCCGGATTGGGTGTTGGTGTCGGATCTGGGTCTGGTGTTGGTGTTGGGTCCGGATTGGGTGTTGGTGTCGGATCTGGGTCTGGTGTTGGTGTTGGGTCCGGATCCGGAGTTGGGGTCGGTGTGGGCTTCGTTTCTCCGCTATTACCGGAACCATTTCCGGAGCTATTGCTTCCGGACTCATGCTTGTTGTTGGAATTGCCATTGCCGCCGGAGCTGCTGCCGGAGTTGTTGCCGGACTCATTCTTGCTGCTGGAATCGCCACTGATGCCAGTGTTGGTAAGCGCATTCTGCTTCAGTGCCGGGGCGTAGATGCTCGGATTGTAATAGACCCGATTGCTCGAGCTGGAATCCGAATCGTCTTCCGCCGTCTCGTACGCCTTGGAATCCGCATTGTGCTTCGCCACGGAATCGGCGACCGCCTTCATGGCGCTCTCCACGTTCTCACGCGCCTTGGAAAGCGCATTGATGCTTGGACCCTCACCATTCAGCACCTGATTGGCTGCGTCGATGGCCTGCTGCAGGGAGGTGCGCGTCTTCTCGTCCGACACATTGTCCTTGCTGCTGTCCATAAGGCTCTTGGCCTGTTCCAGCGTGGTCTTCAATGACTGCTTGGCGGCTTCCACGCTGGAATCGGCCTTAGCATTGCGGCTCTTGGACAGCGCATCGGAGGCCTTGGTCAGCGTGGTGAGGGACTGCTCCATCGCCTTGGCGTTCTTATTGTTTTGTTTGGCTGCTCGTGTCAGATTCTCGGTGGACAACGAAGCCACGCATTGGGTAGTCGGAATGAAATCATACGCGTTCGACAGCGCGTCCTTCAGCGTGCTGGCGGTCTTGCTATCCGCGAGCTGGTCGGACGGCACGCTCACCAGCAGGTTCGCGTTCTGAATTGCGGCGTCGTAGCGCTTCTTCACTTTGGCATATCGGGTCGCTGACTGCTTGCAGGACGAGAAGGCGTCACGTTGGGCGTTGACCGATGTGACATGCCAAGCCACGGTTCCGCCTACGGCCAGCAAAGCGGCCACGGTCGCGGCACTGGCGATGATGATGATCTTACGCTTCTTGGACTTCTTCTCCGCAGCGGCCGCTTTGTCTCGAATGGAAGTGTCCTCTACGACGACGGGCATCTCATCCTGATCGCTGCTTTCATCGGATTGGACATCATCGGGCAGGTCGTCCGGAGCGATCAACTTCGTATTGGCGGTTTCAACCTCCGTATTGTCTTTGACGACGATGTCCGCGGGCGCCACCGCGTTGTCAAATGAGAGGTCGGGCAGAGGCCAGTCGCCATGGACCACGTCGCCATGGAAATGGGGAGGATTTCCTAGTTGGACCGTTTCCTTGACGCTTTGGACGGCGGGCGTGGTGTTGTAACTGATTGAGCGCAGAATATTGCGGATTGCGTCATTGGTGGCGCGCGCGGCCGACCTGAACGCTTCGAAGTTTTTACGGTAGGGATCCGGAATCGTGGCCGAGGGGGGCAGCATTGGACGTATCTGCATGGATTGGTCAATTACCGATTGCAGGCGTTCTTGGATGGTGACGCCCGTGATCATGTTGTGCTGCGCGCAGTATGCGCACATATTGGAGAAATCGGTGAGCGTGAACGTGTACGGTAGTGCGGTCGGGGCGATGATGACGATATTGTGCCGTTGCTCCGGTTCGAAGCACAGAATCAAATCGGAATTGTCCGCGATGTCCTGTGTCAGCTGCGTGGAACGGAACTGTGAGGAGTTGATTCCGACGGCATCCATCAGTGCCTTACTGGAAGGATCGATGCTGTGGCCGGCTAAACTATGGGTGCCAGCGCTGCCGACCTCGAGGGAAGTGCCCTGCGTGTATGTGCGGAAAAGGAGTTCCCCCATTGGTGACCGGCAGATATTGCCGGTGCAGATGAACAGGACGCGCATGTTTTTGAATCCTTCAACCATCGAAATGCGAAAATAGGCTAGAAACAGTATATATATGGCTCTTGTGTTGTTTTCGTGGGTGTCGTCTCGTCGTTGAGCCGTTGATTATGAGGGTGTGAGGGGCGTTTCCTGTAGGTTTGTTTTTCGACCAAGAAAAAGAACCACAGAAAACGCCTTATGAAGAACATATTCAAACGTTTGCTCAACGTCAAGGGCATGGTCGTCGAGGACGTGTCCATCGACGATTCCCCGCTGCGCGACGTTCCGGTCCTGGTGGCGCGCGTCAGGTGCAGGAAGGCCGCGTTGCGTTGCTCGCGCTGCGGGCGCAAATGCCCGAAATACGACGACGGGGGCGGCGAAAGGCGTTGGCGGCACCAGGACTTCGGCTGCTATCGGGTCGAGATCGTGGGTCCGGCTCCGCGTGTGGAATGCCGTGTGCATGGCGTGGTGGTGTCGCGGGTTCCGTGGGCGGAGCCGGGCAGCCGGTTCACGCGCGACTTCGAGATGGAATGCACGTGGCTGATGACGGTCGCCAACAGGAAGACCGTGAGCGGTTTTCTGCATGTCGCGTGGAGGACCGCGGGCGACATCGCCGGACGGGTCGTCGGCCGGCTGGAATCCGGCATGCCATGCATGTTCGACGGGCTCACGGCGATCGGCGTGGACGAGACCGGCCACAGGAAGGGCCACACGTACGTCACCGTCGTCGTCGTCGACCACGAACGCAAGCGGGTGGTCTGGGCGCACGACGGATACGGCAAACAGGTCCTCGACCTGTTCTTCGAAGAATTGACGCTGGAGCAGCGCGCCTCCATCAGGATCGTCACCGGCGACAGCGCCAGGTGGATCGACTCGTCCGTCGCCGAATACCGCCCGAACGCGGAGCGCGTGCTCGACTCATTCCACATCGTCTCCTGGATGACCGACTGCCTGGACCGGGTCGGGAAACGGTTGTGGAACCAGGCCAGGCGAACGAAGGACAAGACGGCCGCGGAGGCGATGAAGGGCCTGAAATACGCCGTGCTCGGAAACCCCGGCGACTTGACCGAGCGCCAATCCACGGCCCTCGCCACGCTCGCCGGCAAGCCGAGGGGGAACTCAAACGATGGATCAACTGGGCCAGCCACTCGTGCATCCCCGAGATCGTCGAACTATGCAGGAAGATCCGCGGGCGCCGGGACGGCATCCTCAGGACCATCCGACTCGGCTACTCCAACGCGCGCCTGGAGGCGTTCAACAACAGGATCAAAGTCACCATACGCATGGCCTACGGCTTCCACCACGTCGACAACCTCATCGCCATGATCAAACTCAGATGCTCCGGCCTACCCATCCGATTGCCGGTCCCCGTCCTCTAACCCACGACAACAGCAGAAGCCTCGTATATATTGCATTGGGCATTCGGGGAGGGGCGCTATCCTCGTAGAGGATTGTAAAGAGGGGACATGAGATATATGGAGCATGGAAACAGCGGTCTGATACGGAACGCGAGCGATGTGTTGCTGGTGATGGCGTTGATCACTTTGCCGGTTGACGGCACGAGGCTTGGCGTCATCATGCCGTACTGGACACCTATCGCCCCCGTGTTCTTCACGCTGTATGTCCTATGCAATCTACGCCTTTTCCTGCGTTCCATGCGCCAGTATCTCGGATTCTTCCTGTTCCTGCCCCTGCTGGTGGCCGTATCATTCTTCGGATGGCTGACCGTCGGATTCCACAGGATGTACGTGTTCCAGACCATGTTCGCGCTGGTCTCAGGCCTTGCATGTCTGGCATCATTGGATATCGCGTTCCGCTTGAAACGACTCGATTGGAACAGGGCGGTGACGATTGTCGTAATCGTGTATTGGATCGCATTCATGGTGGGTGTCCTGCAATGGTTGGACTCCCGATACGGCATCGAACCAGTCACATTCCTGTCCCAACATCTCATGGAACGCAACTACGTGCCGCGCAAGCCCCAATTCCTGTTCGCGGAACCAAGCTACATCGGCATGCACATATTCGGCGTACTATTGCCCCTGTTCTGGCTCACCAGACGCAAGTCATTGGCCCTACTCGTACTCGTGTTCGCCTTCGGCTCGGCATGCATGGGGGTTGGCGTGCGCATCCTAATCGACACGGTGATTGCGCTGCTGCTGTGGGCGGTAATCGAAATCCGGTGGAACCGTGCGCGCAACATCATTGCGGCATTCGTCGGCATCGGAGCGATCAGCATCGGCGGAGCACTGATGTTACTGCGCAACGCGCGCGTGCAAAGCCTGCTGCAGCACGGCCTGATGCAGGGAGACTTCTCCATGCTCGCACGCATTTTCCGCTCGCTGGCGCCAATGCTCGCCGGTCTGCATGCCCCTGCGCACCTTGTATTCGGCTTCGGCATGGGCAACATCAAAAACGCGATGCTGCAAGGATATGACGACGCCCGAAACGTCATCATCGCCCGAGGCGGAGACCCGTCTGGCAATGTCGAGATCAGACTGATAGCGAACACGGACAACAGCACCTACTACTTCACCATGAATGCCTACGTCAGTTTCATTACCGAATTCGGCATAATAATGCTGGCCGCATTCCTGATACTGCTTTTGGCCCACGTGACCTGCAACCATGCCTGGAACAAAACCACAATCTGTTGGCTGATCCTCCTGTGCTACCTCTATATCCAATTCGAAGGCTATGCGTTCTACGCCCTATGGCTCTACATCTGGGCAACCGGCTTCCCCAAACTGGCCGCAATCCAACCCCCGAAATCTGCCAGCTCCGCACAGCCATCGAAAACAGAGTAGACTCAGACAGCGGAAACAACCGAACAGTCCGATTCGCGTCCCGCAACCATGCGAACCAGCGCATGCTGAAACAAGGAGCAGACGATTTTGCCAAGAAGCAAGCATACGAAAAAGCGCACCGCCGTGCATGTGGCACTGGCCATCGTAATCCTCTGCCTCGCGCTCGCAGTTTCCGTTGCAGTGGCCGGACTGCTGTTCTACAAGCAGGCTCAGACCGTGAAAAATGAGGAACAACAGGCGGTTTCCGCCCTCTCTGGGCTGAACGAAGATATCCTCAAGAATGCGGACTCTCTGCAAGCCACCGTATCCCAAGCGCAGCAGCATACCGTGGAAGCCAAACGAATTTCGCATAACCCATTGTGGACGGTCGCATCCATAATGCCGTACATGGGCAACGATGTCACTACAGTGCGCGGCATGACCGAAGTAATGGACGACCTGACCGGCAACACGCTTCCCGGTTTCACGAGCATCGCGCAACAGATCAGTACGACGCAGCTGAACAACGCCAACGGACAGCTCAACCTGCAGGCCATCGCTGACATGCAAGACGAATTCGCCAAAGCTAACCAGCAGCTCCAGCAGCAACGAGAAAAATACGGCAACCTGCCCACGCCAAAAATCAAAATCGTGGCATCCGCATACCAACAGGGACGCGACAAACTCGACGATCTCGCGCAAACCGTGGACGGCATGAACAGTGCGATGCAAATGGTCCCCGAATTGCTCGGCCAAAACGGGGCGAGAACATACCTTCTAGCCATCCAAACCCCCTCCGAACAACGCTCCGGAGGCGGACTGGTCGGATCTCTCGGCACATTCCACGCCGATCAAGGAACAGTGACGGTCGGCGAACTCCACCCCGACGGCACGCTGCTCAACGGTAATAACGGCAATGCCGAGGAAAAAGCGGTCTTCAACGGCCCGCTCGCATTCTCCTTCGACCTGCGCGACACATTCGCCGTGCCTGACATAGCACGCAACGCGGAAATGCTGAACGCTACTTGGCAGCGCTCGCCGTACGCCTGCAATATCGATGGTCTACTGGCGGTCGACCCGGTGTTCATCCAGGAGATGGTTGGTATCAGCGGCGACGTGCGGCTTGAGAATGGTACCGTGCTCAACGGTAGCAACACCGCGCAGTATCTGCTGAACACAATCTACAAGAGCGTGCCGGCGGAACAACAGGACGCCTATTTCAATTACGTGGCGCAGACGGTGCTGAACAACGCCTTCAACAGCATGAGCGTGGAGAAACTGCTGAATATGGGGCAGATTATTGGCTCAATGGCCCAGGAACGTCACTTGTACGCATACACGTTCCATGAGGACGAGGCTGATCACTTCCAAGGTGCCGGAACCGCGAAAAGCGCTCCCGGCAGCGCGGACGAACCACAGGTGGGTATATATCTCAACGAACAGAACTCGTCGAAGCTGGGCTGGTACATCGATCGTAAGGCCATGGTGACGGCGACCGGACGAACCAAGGACGGCGCCCGCACCTATCATGTGCGCTACACGCTGACCAATACGCTGACCGAAGCGGAACAGGCAACCTGCAACTGGTATATTCTCGGCGGAGTGCAAAGCGGAGTCGACGGACAAATCGTGGGCGGCTCCGGCATTTCCGTGCAGCGTATGCTTTTCTATGCTCCGGCGGGAGGAACAATCGGAGACATAACTTCGACCGGCGATGTGAAGGATCAGCGCACAACCACGATGGACGGACAGAACGTCACCACCAACGTTGCGTATCTGGAACCCGGGAAAAGTGTGACGTTCGAATTCGACGTGACCACTTCCACGAAGGCGAAGACCGATCTGACCATCGACCAGTCCCCATCCGGAAAAATGACGAACGATGTGGACTATCATTACTGAACCACCGTTATAGGCCATCATTGCTAAGATATCGAAGGGCATGAGGGTAATGATTCGGGGTGGATTCGTAATCTCGCTTGTTTTCCCCTCATGTATTAGAATGTGTACGAATTAGTAGCGAAGCGGAGAGGAATCAACCGTCATGGACGATCGATCGTCCAGGGTCAGAGAACCAGAAAAGCCCTGAAGAAAACGGTCTGGCATTCCCGTCCATACTTGACAGTTCCGTTTCCGGGCAGGAATCCCATTCGGGCAATTCAAATGCTTCGGGCATTTCAGGTGTTTTGGATGCTGCTCCGAATTCCGATTCTACGAGATGCCAATTAGAATCCCGAGCACGGCGAGCCGCATCGTCGGCGGGTCCGCAGACGGATGAGCGCCGAGCACATCCGCCGTATCAAGCGTCGACGCCGTAACCCTCGCATCCTGGTTGCCGTGCTCATCGTGCTGCTGGCGTTTGCAGCCGTTGCTGGGGGTGTTCGCTTTCTCGGCGTTGAAAGCGAAGAGTGAACTGCAACAGGCCGCTGATGGTGCAAAACATCTGCAGTCCGTCATTGCCGATGCCGACCAGTCGAAGATGGAAAAGCGTGTGGGGGAGCTCTCCGCGCATATTGACAAGGCTTATCCGCAAACATCTTCATCGATATGGTCGGTTGCCACGCGTCTGCCGTAGTCGGGTGGTGATATTTCCGCGGTCCGGGACACGGTCGGAGCTTTGGAAGACTTCTCTTCGCAGGCCTTGCCTCAGCTGGTGCAGGCTTCGGGAAGCATCAATCTGAACAAGATTCAGGTAAAGGATGGCACTGTCGGCATTCCCGGTTTGGAGAATGCGCAGAAGAATGCTGCCGATGATGTGATTGATGATGCCGTGCGCGAGATGAAATCCGCGCAGCAGCCGAAAACACGGCAAGTGACCGACGCTATCAATGCAGTCAAAGCCAGTTGCGTGAAGCTCAGTAACACGGTTCATGGTATGAGCACACTGGCGCAGTTGCTGCCCAGCATGTTCGGCACGGACAGCCATGCCATTGACGCTCCGCGCAACTACCTGATTCTGGCGCAGGCCAACGCGGAGGCTCGTCCTTCCGGCGGTTTGACCGGTTTGCTTGGCGTAATCACCGTACAGGGCGGCCATCTGAGCTTGCAGCCGTTCGTCTCGGATATGGAGATCCCAAGTCTGGCGAGCCGGTGGTGGAGCTCACCGCCGAGGAGCGGATGCTGTTCACCGACAAGCTGGGTACGGATATCCGCGACGTGAATTTCACTCCCGACTTCCCGCGTACCGGCGAAATCGTACGTGCAATGTGGGCCATACAATATGGCGTCCAGATGGGATGGCGTGATTGCTATTGACCCGCTGTTTCTGCAGAACATGCTTGCCGTTACCGGCGGTGTGACCATGCCCGACGGTTCCGTATTGGACGGTACGAATACCGCGCAGACGTTGTTGAATATTGTGTATGCGAAGATGACGCCGGAGAAAAAGGACAGGCATTTCGCAGATGCCGCGCAAGCTGCGTTCAACCACATCACCCAGAATGCCAATGATCCAAAAGCCTATATTGGTGCGCTTTCCCGGTCCGTGAAGGGGCATCTGCTGCTGTGGAGCGCGCACGAGGGCGAGCAGGACTTGATTGCCGAATCCGAGATTTTGGGTCGTCCTATTACCGAGGGTGCCAAGCCTCAGATCGGCGTGTACATTTCCGACGAGACGCAGCCGAAGATGGACTGGTATCTGCATCGCGAGGTGACCACCAAATTCCAGAAAGTGGTGGCGAATGGGGCTAACCAGTATACGGTGCATATCAAGCTGAAGAACCTGATAACCGTCGAGGAACTGGCCACGGCTCCGAACTATGTGACCGGTGGCACGAACGAGACCGAGCCCGGAGACATAAGAACGGCCTTGTTCCTATATGCGCCGGCGAATGGCCGTTTGGTGGATTAGAAGTTCCAGAACCAAATGATTACCAGGGCATGACCGTGCATGATGGTTTGACGCTCGCCGTCGGCAAGGTCACGCTGAAACCGGGGGAGGAGTATGAGATCACCCTGCATGTGCAATCCGCTCCGGACGCTGAGGAAGTCCTCACTGTCCGCAGACTCCGCTTATCGAAGGCTGGTGGCGTGTCGAGCTGAAAGAAAAATCCCCCTTTATATGGGTGTGAGAGTAAGCTAAATTATCGCTCCTAACAAGCGGGGGAGGCAAGGGTTTTTAGTTTGGAGAGAAAAATGACCTATAGCGGCAACACTAAGGAGAAGTTGAGCGAGACATCCCGGAAGTATGTGCTCAGCGTCGCCTACTGGCGGTTCTTCGTCAACGCCTTGCTGGTGTTGTGTGATATGACCGCCTTCATCATTGCCTCGGCGAGTGTATACGTGGTGCGGAATGCGGGAGACCTGTACTCCACGCGTTTCCACTTCTACCTTGCTTTATGGGTGTATACGCTTGTCGGCTCGCTGATTTGGATATATTGCCTGCACAGTGTGGGCGTGTACCACCGTCATGTGATGGGTGACGGCTACCAGCTCAATGCGTTTTTGGTCAAAGGTGCGATTTTCGCGGGTCTGATGGTTTGCGCGCTGAATTCCATTCTCAACGTGTACGTACCGTTGGTGACCACCGGTTTGGCGCTTCTGTGTGCGTTACTGATTACCATTGTCGAACGTCTCATCATCCGTCAGTTCGTGCTGTTCAGCCGTGAGAAGGGCGCGTATTCGTACGGCACCGTACTGGTAGGCTCTCCCGAGGGCATTGAACATGCCTTGGAATTCCTGAGCAAGAAAAGCCAGCTAAACTATCATGTCGTTGCGGTGTGCCCGATTGGATTGAACGAGAAGAACGATCTTGTGTAGGCTGTCGGCGCGCCCGAGGGGTTCAAGCAGCGGATCCATGAGATTAGCGGCAGAAATATCGTGACGTTGCCGTATTGCAAGAATTTCGCCGAACGTGCCGTGGCCGTGGGTGTGCAGACGGTGATGGTCTCCGATGTGATGCAGCGTTTTTCCGATAATTTCAACACATTCGTGTTGGATCTGGAATCCATGAATCTGGAGATCGCAGTTGTCACCTCCGCGGTGGATGTGAGTGGCCATGAGACCAATATCCGCGTGCTCCAAGGCACCACGGTGATGACGATCAGCCTGCCGCAGTATTCGCCGTGGGCCATGTGCAAGAAGCGCGCGTTCGACATTGTGGTGTCGCTGATTGCGCTGTTGGTTTCCGCGATTGTCAGCGTTCCCGTCGCCATCGCCATCAAGCTCACCGATGGTGGCCCGATTTTTTATATGCAGACCCGTGTGGGCCGCCGTGGCAAGACGTTCAAGATGATCAAGTTCCGTTCCATGGTGGTGAACGCGGACAAGATGAAGGCGGAATTGGCCGAGGAAAATGGACAGAAGGGCCGTTTCATTTTCAAGATGAAGGACGATTCGCGAGTTACCAAGATGGGCAAGTTCATTCACAAGTTCTCCATTGATGAGCTTCCGCAGTTCCTGAACGTGCTGAAGGGTGATATGAGCGTGGTGGGACCGCGCCCGCCGCTGCCTGAGGAAGTGGCGCAGTACGACCAGACATATGCCATTCGTATGCTGGTCAAGCCCGGCATCACCGGTCCGTGGCAGGTGTCCGGCCGTTCCAATCTGAGCCGGGAGGAGTCTGAATCCTTGGATGTCAGCTATGTGCAGAACTGGTCCATGTTGGGCGACATCGTGCTACTGTTCCGCACCGTCGGCGCCGTTGTAACTCACAAGGGTGCATATTGATAGGTTCTGATGGAGATGAGACATAGCAAGGGATTCCATCAGGGGAACGGCAGTTTCAGGTGCTGGGTAAGCTCGGAAGTACAAGGGAAGCAATACGTGATATGAGTATGGTCGATACGCAATCGCATAATACGAAAACCGGCGTGAATGGTTCGCAAAAGCCGATTCGCGTGGCTCAGATTGTCGGCAAAATGGTTGGTGGCGGTGTTGAATCTGTAGTGATGAACTACTACCGGTATATCGACCGCAGCAAAGTGCAGTTTGATTTCCTTGTCGATGAGGATTCCACGCGCGTTCCTGAAGAGGAAATCACTACTTTGGGTGGTCGTGTATTCCGCATACCGCCGTACCAGCATCCGATTCGTTACCGTCGTGAGCTGATTCGTCTGATGCACGAACAGCAGTGGCCGATTGTGCACAGCAACATCAACACTCTGAGTGTATTCCCATTGTCGGCAGCGAAGAAAATGGGAGTGCCTGCCCGCATCGCGCATTCTCATTCAACCATGGGCAAAGGCGAGTTTGCGAAGAATGCGATGAAGCTTGTATTGAGGCCGTTCGCAAATGTGTACCCGACAGTAAGGTTTGCGTGCGGACATTATGCGGGTGAATGGTTGTTTGGCAAAAACCATGATTTTACTGTAATTCCGAACGCCATTGAGCTGGATAAATTCCGTTTTGATTCTACAGTTCGTCAAAAGGTACGCGAAGAATTCGGTATTGCCGATGACACATTCCTGATAGGGCATGTTGGCCGCTTTATGCCTCAAAAGAACCAGGTTTTCTTGGTTGACATGCTTGCGGATCTGCTGCCTAGTAGGCCTAATACGATGCTTGCCTTTGTGGGAGAAGGACCTGATAAGGCGGATGTTCAACAGCATGCTGAAGAGCTTGGTGTTGTTGATCATGTGATGTTTCTGGGACAGAGATCTGATGTCAATCGTCTATACCAAGCATTTGACGTGTTCTGCCTGCCTAGTCTATATGAGGGACTTTGCTTAGTTGGCGTTGAGGCGCAGCGCGCTGGTCTCCCATGCCTGTTCTCCGACGCAATTACACGAGAAGTTGATGTAACAGGCACATCTAAATTCATGCCCATAGAATCGCATGAAGAATGGAGCTCTTCTATACTGGCATTGGAACCGGGGATACGAATCGGTTCCTCCGATAAAGCGTTCTCCGACTATGATATTTCCGAGAATGCCCGGGAACTGACTTCAATTTACTTGAAACTTTTTGAGAAGAAATGAAAAGCAATATGGATCCGCTAGTTTTAGTTGTCATACCTGTATATAATATTGAGCCTTATCTACATGAATGTGTGACAAGTGTGATAAGGGGGCTGCGGACGTTTTCTTGGAGATGATCACGCAGCCATTCCCTGGCTTTGACGGTATTTGTACAGGACTCATCCAACCAATCGACCGTTTGATGCGCTCGTGGTCGTGCCAGCGGATGCAGTCGTCGATCGGGACGAGCACCCCGTCGCGGGTATGCTCCCCCCAATGCCCAGGATAGACGGGCTCCGTCCTCATGCGTCCGAGGAACCCCTCCGCGGCGGCGTCGTCCGGGGAACGGCCTTTGGCGCCCGTCGACCGCGCCGGGCCGTAGCGGTCCATGAGCGCCAGCCATCCGGGCCGCCGGCAGTGGCATCCGCGGTCGGAATGCACCAGGGGCCTCGCTCCCTCCGGCAGCGTTTCCACGGCCTTGACGAGCATCCTGTTGGCGAGCTCCGCGTTGGGACCGGGTCCGGCCGTGTACGCGACGATCTTGCCGTCGTAACAGTCGATCGGCGGGGAGAGGTACACCTTCCCATCCCTGGCCTTGATCTCGGTGATGTCCGTGAGCCATTTCTCGTTCGGCATCTCAGCCGTGAAATCGCGGTCGGCGAGGTCGCCGGGAGCCGGCGTGGTCTCGCCCTCGTATGAGCCGTACCCGCGTCGTTCGGGAACATGCGCCGTCGGACCATCCTCGGCCATGATCCTGCGGAGCGCCTTCTCCGAGACGCGGGTTCGGAGCACGGCCCTGACCCTGCGGTACCCGTACCTTCCCCTGGAAGAGGCGAACGCCTCCGCCACCTCCCGCATCAACGCGTTCCCCAGTTCCGGCTCCTCGACCCTGCGGCGCGGGGCCTCGGCGTCGCCGGCGGATCGATCCCGTCGCATCGCTGGCCTGTCGGCCTGGCCGGCGTTCCTGTTCTCGGGTCGCAGCGCGGCCATGCCGCCCTCGCGGTACGCCCTGACCCGGTTGCGGACCGCTCCGATGCCCGCACCGAGCCGTTCGGCGGCCTGCTTCCGCGCATGCCGCCCAGCACCAGTTCGATCGCCTTGGCCCTCGTCTCCATTAGGATGATGGGTTTCGCCATATGGCCGGTATACCCGGGATCCTTTGCCAGCCAGCGTTCCAGGCACTGCCTGGTCGGGTATCCCAGATGCCTCACCACCTGGGCCGTGGTCATCGGC
>OJRX01002816.1_pt1 | contig 12994 bp, 10 predicted proteins | sample 1599301 | NCBI WGS metagenome assembly OJRX01 (sample SAMN04168656, study PRJEB22393) | human gut metagenome | biome: human gut microbiome; feature: stool | host: Homo sapiens | collected 2014-03-17 | reverse complement strand
TCACGGCACCAGATCCTAAGTCTGGCGCGGCTACCAATTACGCCACATCCGCATGCGTCGCTTTTTGTTTAGCGGTGCAAAGATAGGAAGATTTTCTGATTTGACAAATAATTAGGCAACAAAGTTACTCACTTAAGATTTCAAAAGCCTTTTCAATCAGTGTGTCCCTATGTTTAGATTGGTCATTCTCAGTCATATCGATAGCTATATCAGGCAAAATACCTTCTTCCAGCGGCTGCATATTTTTGTCGAAATGAGGACTGGCGGAGAAGCGGATGCTCCATCCGTTCGGAAGTTCCGATGTGAAAGGAAGTCCCGAACCACCACCTGTCTGGTCACCGACTTGGATGATTTTGCCGTTGTCTATGCTGCGCATCAGATTGACGAAATCATTGGTTGCACTGTAGCAACGGCGGTTGGTCAGTATAACGACTTTCTTCTGCCAGCGGATGCTGTTGGAAGGTTCCAGGTAGATCGGTTCCGGTTGGGAGAAGTCACTATGTCCTGTTCCCGTCTTATGCTGTATGAATCCGGTCAGAATTTTGCTATTGGTAAATCGGGCGGCGATGCGGGAAGAATTAGTCAGATTACCTCCTCCATTGTCGCGTACGTCAATAATCAGTCCGTTGCAGGTTGCCAGATAGACAAGGATTTCATCCAGATTGCCATCGCCGACTCCGGAACTGAAACTTTCGTAGCGGATATATCCGATATTATTGTCGAATATTTTGTACTTCATCCCCGCCGATGTATAGTAGTCCTTGCTGGCACTTCCCAGATAATACTGGTAAAGAATATCTTCCCGATAATTCCACGGATACCCCTGATACCATGCGTCGTAATAAGAGACACGCTTGGCAGATGAAAGATTGACATGACCGTCTTTCAGGATATAGAGCATTTCACTGAGTTTATCGAAAAGGTCGTCATTGGACATGCCCGGTACAATCAGTTTGCTGTATTTCTCATGAACCGCATCCCAGTCAATGCCTTTCGAGTCCAGAAAGCAATACCGTTCGTCAATGATCTTCCATAGTTGCTCGAAGTTTCCTACGGGATCATCAGCGTAATCATCTTCTCCGATGCACCCGGTCTGTATCGGGAGGCAACAGAGTAGTAAAAGTATTTGTATAATTCTATTTCTCATTCTTAATCTTTCAGTTCTTGTCCATAAACTCTCAATTCTCAACTCTTCACTTTCAACTCTCAACTCTCCACTTCTCCTAGTACGCTCTCACCGACGGAGGCAGATTCGCTCCTTTTTTGTTGGAAACCCGATACAGGTCTTTCACAAATCCTACCATAAATACATGAGAGTAGGTATGTGTCTTGATTCCGTTAACATTGGATTGTTGCAAGTCTGCCAGATAACTGAAACGCATCTTGGTGTATCCTATCGGGAGATCGACAGAAAGCATCTGACGAAGGGACGGCTGATTGTGGAGAGAGGTAAATTGAATAACTCCACTGGAGTTGCCCAGTGAGAAGATTTCGTAATAAGACTGTCCGTAGTGCGGTGAGAACATAAGTCCGATCATCGGTACGTTGACCTGATAGCGGAGTACCATCGGATAGCGCTTGATTTTCAAATGCCAGATAGCCATTCCCGAAGCGTCCAGATTGACGTATGCCCGGGCTGAAGCCGGATTGTTCGAATTGCGGAGATTGTAGACAAATCCTCCGTTGACGTCAAACAGTCCTCCTGCCAGTAACTTGAAGTTCTCGGTGAGGCGGAACTGGTAATGGAGGCCATAGTTCCAGTTGACGAGTCCGGAGAAGGTATTGTTGTTGTCTGCGCGGTTGTGTGTATAGCCGACGTCTGCCTGAAAGAAGTTCTGCACAGAAACATTCCCATCGAACAACTTTGTCATCCGGATCGTCTCGCGGGAAATACGGAAATCTATTCCTTTATATTCCTGAGGCGAAAGATAGGTGTCGAACACATTGGTAAATCCGACTCCGTACATGGTGGCACGTGTTACGTAGCGATGTGCTTGCAGACTGTCGGTCTGCGCCTGTAATCTTGTGCAGAGGGCGAACAGGAGGTATCCTGTCAGCCCTAAGTATAATAAGTTTTTCTTCATTGGCACATTGGGTATTTTTTACCGCATGTATACATTAGCTAAAACAGCTTCATCTGTCCCGTAATCTCATCGATGATGTCCCCTTCGCTCTTATCGCTGTCCGGGTCCAGATTTTCCGGTTCTTCTTCCGGTTGTTCCGGTTGTTCGTTAGTCGGTTCCGGGAAACGGGTCGGTTCAAGTTCGTTGATGGTATCCACCGTATAAGTAGTGATACGCTTTCCTTTTGCCTTGAAGCCTTTGACTGCAATAAATTCTTCCGCGTCAATTACCATCGCTTCACGGAAACTGTCGTGTCCGCCGAATATGACTTCCAGACGAGGATAGTACTCATCAGTCAGCAGGATCAGACGGGTATTCTTGTTATCTCCCAGATAGTTCTGCTTGCGGTTGGAACCTTCAAAACAGAAACGTTTCAGATACGGATAGTTCTGTTGGTCGGCGTCATAAAGCGCGGCAGTCCATATCTTGTTCGGGTCGAACTTCTCGACGATGCTGACATTATCTTCGTAGTGGTTGCTCAAATCGAAATTAGTGGTGTAGAACTCGCCATTGTTGAGCACTACCAGAATGGTGTCGTCGCTTTGGAATTCTCCCAGATATTCACCCCGTCCGTCGTAGTTGAGGCGCAGGATATCGCGGTCGAACCAGACTTTTCGTCCTCCGAGGGTAGAGCCTCCTTTCTGTTTCAGGGTAATCTTATGCACCGGCAGTCGGGTGAGGATCACTCCCTGTGCCTGACGTCCCTTGATGCTGATTTCACTGAAATCACGTTCGAAGATGATGCGTCTTACACGCGGGTTCGGCTTTAATGTCACTTTGATGATTTCGGCTTCTCCGTTCGGGTTGGCGCTGAAATAAGTGATGCGTGAGTCCGGCGTTCCTTGCGTGACATCGTATTCACGGTCGCGGACCACACCTGTCACGGCAAAACGTTTGATATACGTCGTTCCTTCTTTGCCGTCCCGGTAAGTGATATTGTAGATGGTGCGTTTGTCATTCTTCTTGAATACATTGACGTAAAGAATGTTTTTGCCCACAAACTTCTTGTCGGCTACCGGAGTGACGATATATTTACCATCCCGGAAGAAGACGATCACGTCATCGATATCCGAACAGTTGGCTACGAATTCATCCTTCTTCAGTGCTGTTCCGATAAATCCTTCATCACGGTTGATGTAGAGTTTCTCGTTGGCCTCTACCACTTTGGCGGCTTCGATGGTGTCGAAGTTGCGCAGTTCGGTGCGGCGCGGGAAGTTCTTTCCGTATTTGCTTTTCAGCATCTGATACCAGTTTACGGTATAGTCCACGATGTGAGCGAAGTGATCGTCGATTTCGGCGATCTCTTCTTTCATACGGGCGATCAGTTCATCGGCTTTGTCGGTGTTGAACTTCAGGATGCGCCCCATCTTGATTTCCATCAGTTTGAGAATATCCTCTTTGGTCACTTCACGGATAAAGCTCGGGTAGAAAGGAGTCAGGCGGTCGTCGATATGTGCGCAGGCGGCGTCCATGTCTTTGGATTGCTCGAACTCTTTGTCCTTATAGATTCGTTCTTCGATAAATATTTTTTCGAGGGAAGCGAAATGGAGTGATTCCAGTATTTCCCCTTTCTTGATTTCCAGTTCCTGTTTCAGCAGTCCCAGTGTGTTGTCTGCCGACTTTTTCAGTACCTTGCTGACGGTGAGGAAGTGAGGCTTGCTGTCATCAATCACACAGCAGTTGGGTGAGATGCTTACCTCGCAGTCGGTAAAGGCGTACAGTGCGTCGATCGTTTTGTCCGATGAAGTTCCGGGTGCCAGGTGTACCAGTATCTCTACGTTGGCGGCTGTGTTATCGTCTACTTTGCGTATCTTGATTTTTCCTTTGTCAACAGCTTTCAGAATGGAGTCGATGACGGTAGAGGTGGTCTTGCCATACGGAATCTCCGTGATGGCGAGTGTCTTGTTGTCCAGCTTGTTGATCTTGGCGCGTACTTTTACCGCTCCGCCGCGTTCTCCGTCATTGTATTTGGCTACGTCGATGGAACCGCCTGTCTGGAAGTCGGGATATAGCTGGAACGATTCTCCATGCAGATAGCTGATGGAGGCGTCGCAAAGTTCGTTGAAGTTGTGAGGTAATATCTTGGATGAAAGTCCGACGGCGATACCTTCCACTCCCTGTGCCAGCAATAGCGGGAACTTCACGGGGAGGGTGACCGGTTCCTTGTTTCTGCCGTCGTAAGACAGCTTCCATTCGGTCGTCTTGGGATTGAATACGATGTCCAGCGCAAACTTGGAAAGGCGTGCCTCGATGTAACGGGGAGCTGCCGCACCGTCACCGGTGAGTATATTACCCCAGTTACCCTGACAGTCTATCAGCAGGTCTTTCTGCCCCAGCTGTACCAGTGCATCGCCGATAGAAGCATCACCGTGCGGATGGAACTGCATGGTGTGTCCCACAATATTTGCCACTTTGTTATACCGCCCGTCGTCCAGACGCTTCATGGAATGTAGAATACGTCGTTGTACAGGCTTCAAACCGTCATTGATATGGGGAACGGCACGTTCCAGAATCACATAAGAAGCATAGTCCAGAAACCAATTCTGGTACATGCCTGTTAACTGATGCTTTACGTTTTCGTCCCGCGTGTCCGCCGGTTTGTAGTCTGAATGTCCTTCCGTTATCTCGTTGATTTCGTCACTCATATATCAATCTTCGCTTTGCTTTAACAACAAATTTTCTTCTATCCATCAAAAAAAGGAGGATGTGCACGCAAAAATACGAAATAAATTCAATATGAGGACGAAAAGAACTCACGTTTTTTATGATGCTGACAGCTTCAGTAATCCTTTGTTTTCTTGTGTAAACTTCCCGAAGACTTGACAAAGCCCTTTTTATGTTGTATATTTGTAGTCGGCTATCCAGCTTTAATTAAAACCTGAACCAATGAAAAAAGAATTGTTTTTTGCTGCATCTGATAGGAAGTATATGCCTTTAATTTGGTATGATATACTGACAATATAAAGAACGGAAGTCTGAGAAAACAGACTCTGTGAGACTCATTTATCATTGATGGGCTGCGAACTCTTAGCGGGTTTGCAGCCTTTTTTGTTGCATAAAATTAAAGATTAATCTTTGAAAAGGGGAATTTGAGTTTATAATAAACTGGGGGGACGTTTATAATAAACGATGCAGGAATTTATTAGAAACGTTTGTCTGGTTTATGAATAAAAGGTTGAAGTTTTTCATGGGAGCTTGGTCGGGGTGTTGCAGTATCTCTGCCACGGATGCGCTTATATGGTGAAATATGATAACATAAACTCTGTTCGCTTTATGATACAAAGAAGGAGCATGTGTCAGAGTCAATAGTAACAAAATTCTCCTCCTTCAGGAAGGAGGAGTCCCCGTAGGGGGAGGTGGTAGGTGAATACATAAACTATTGATATTCAATTGTACAGTATACCTACCACCCCGGCTTTCAGCCACCCCTCCTTCCCGAAGGAGGGGAGTTTAGTTACTTTTGACATACCCTCCAACAAAACTATAACCTAATGAAAAAACGAGGAAGAGGGGGCGGGGTTATACCCGTATTTCCCAACCTTTTTCGTATTCTCTGCCCCAGAGCTTGTTAGCTTCCAGATCGTTCAGAATACGTCCGCTTCCCGGATCAATATCTAAAGAATGACCTACACGCTGTGCGATATTGCCTAACTGTACTAACTGAGTACTGATGCAGGCATCTACAATGCCGGAATTCAGCTTACCACCTTTGCGGATGGCGTCAAACCAGTTTTCGAAGTGATAAGCATCCAGCTTTTCCGATGGATTTAGCAAATTACCAGTTTCAAACTTCAAGTTACTTTTTACATCTTTGATTACTTTCCCTTGTAAGTCTGTTATTTTGTACTCATTGCCTCCACTGATGAAAAGGGTGCCTGTTTCTCCGTAGAAAGCGGTACCTACTCCGTATCCGTCTACCGGTGTGCTGTTGCAACTACGCCCTTCCCAAGAGCAGGATGCTTCGTCGCCGAACTGGAAAGTGATGAGTTGTGTATCCGGAGTTTGCCAGTCGTCTTGAAAGCGATAACGTCCTCCGACAGAATCTACCTTTGTCGGATAATCAACGCCCAGCCCCCAACGGAGGATATCAACGAAATGAGTTCCGTTATTCAATGCTTCACCGGTACCCCAGTTCCAGAACCAGTGCCAGTTATAATGAATATAATTATCTTTAAAATTGGGCACCCGTGGTGCAGGGCCTTGCCATAAATCCCAGTCCAGATAGTCGGGTACAGGAACCACTTTTCCTGTGCCGATGGAAGGACGGTTGTTGACATACCAGGACTTGGCATATCTCACTTTCCCGATTGCCCCAGACTTAATCTCTTCTATTGCTTTGATAACGTTCGGCCACGAACGGCGCTGGTTGCCGACTTGGACAATCCGGTTATATTTAAGCGTCGCCCTGACTAACATTTCATTCTCTGCCGGATTGTGGCTGGTCGGTTTTTCCAGATAAACATGCTTTCCTGCTTGCATAGCCATAATGGCTGCTTTGGCATGCCAGTGGTCAGGCGTGGCAATGACTACTGCCTCAAAATCATCCGATTCCAGCATTTTGCGGATATCTTTTTCTCCTTTAGGAGTGCGTCCGCTTATTTTATGAATATCTGCCTGACATCTTTCAAGTGCTCTTGAATCAACATCACAAAGGTAAGTAACTTCACAACCTTTCATCTTGGCAAATCCTTGTGCCAAGGCATTACCTCTGGAGTTTACACCAATGACTCCGATTCGTATTTTTTCGTTCGCACCCAGGATTTCCTGATAACTATTTGAACCGAAGCCGGGAATAATGCTTCCCAAGGAAAGGGCGGCCGTGCCTGCAACTGTTTTTTTGATAAAATCTCTTCTTGTTGTCATAGTGTTTATTTTTCCTCAAAGTTAAGCCGTTATTAACTGATATCAGACTTCTTTTCCGTCAATCAATCTTCAAAAAACGTAAAGCTGTTACTTCTTTTTTCGAAGGAGATGACGTAACCCGATAATGAGTATACGCGGAATCCATAGTATGAAATAGATGAAAAAACTGATAACGAGCACATACCCCAGTTGAGTGAATATTTCAATCCACGGACGTGTATAGACAAGGATTGCAATAATATTGATTGCAAAAGAGAGAAGAAAGCATATCAGATAAATGTTTCTTTCCCTTTTAATTTTTTGGGAGGTGATGATGATATCTTTCATAATTTAAAATTTCATATATGGTATTTTATATTCGTCGGGGAAAAGGATATGTCGCTCTTCCTCCATTGCTTGATTGCCAAGCAGGCAAAGTACGGTGGAGCAATAGGCTTCTTCTACCACATTTTGTGCTTTTTCTCCAGTGATACATGATTGGCAGAAAGAAGAGAGAATGATATCGGAACCATCTTTGTCGGCTCCGATCATGCTCAGCCCGTTGTTGACGTTAATGTCTCCTTCAATAACAAAATGTGGCGTGTATTCCATTTTTGTTTCCGGTCTCCAACTGGGTCCGGCTGTCGGGATAGCAGCGAATACTTTATCCTTAACCTGTCCGATAAGTTGCCGGATGCCCGATGTTGAATGGTCCTCTTCCAGATAATAGATACCTTTTGCCATTTCCATAGTACCTTTGTGCCCGAGGATCTGGTCTTCCATACCGTTGAATTTATTGGAAATCAACGATTCGTAGGCAATCTTGGTTCCGTCGGAGTATCGGTAAGTCACATTTACGCTATCGTATACTTCGCGACCGTCTTTCCAGTAGACAATGTCACCCATACCGATGATGCTTACCGGCATTCTTTTAGCTGCCCAGTTGCATACTTCCAGTTGGTGACAGGCCAGTTCGGTCATTAATCCGCCTGAGCTTTCTTTGTACAATCGCCAGTTGATTTTATGTTCCAGTTCCGGTGAGGGGACGGGACGGCGCCAGTCTGCATTTCTGAACCAATGGCAGCGCATTCCTACCACATCTCCGATGAGTCCGGAATGAATCATTTGCATTCCTTTGATATACTTCTCGTCATACATGCGCTGCATACAGAAGTAGAGAACCTGGTTGGTCGTTTGATAGGCATCATATATAGCTTTGCATTCGTCTAAAGTCCGTGCCATGGCTTTTTCACAGAATACGTGTTTGCCGGCTGCCAGGGCATCCAGTACAATGGGAGCATGCCAGTTCAACGGAGTAGAGATAATTACGCCGTCAATATCTGCCGATTCCAAAAGCTTCCGGTAGTCAGTGTATGCTTTGGCACCCGGACATAACTCTACTGCTTGTTGGAGGTTAGGAGCATAATTGTCACAAACGGCAACAATCCGGGCATGGGGAATCTCTTTTAGATTGTGGATATGATACTGTCCCCTGGAACCAGTACCGATTAAAGCGACCCGGGCTTTCTCGTTGCGGATTTCTTTAAGCTTTTCGGGTGTGCAGGAAGACAGCCAGGGTGTGCTTGCCAGCAGTGCAGTTCCTCCTGCGATATATCCCAGACTTTTGATGAATTGTCTGAGATTCAAATCGACTCCTTTTTCTATTTTGTTTCTCATATTTTATAGAGTATATATAGTTCCTTTTATATGTTTGAAGTTCTCGTTGATCTGTTCCCGTTGCTGGTCGTCGGCAATCATCCAGACTGTACTGAGTATTTCTGCATCCAGCGGATTGTCTGATAAGATACTCGTAACTTTTTTTTGTTCGTTGTGGATTCCTGTAAGCGGATTTATAATATGCCCGGTGTACTGTTCCGTATTCCCGGAAGTGGACAACGTATTGTCAGTTAGGCAGAATTCGTCAAGAGTTTGTTGAGTGTAAGGATTCTGCAAACTGACTTTCCAGCAGTCTCCATAAGGATGGTGTCCTATTCCCATAATCGAACTGTTGCCAAAATCGACGAAAGCATTCTCTATATTTCCCCGCAAGAGGATTTCTTGAATCTTTTTTAAGGCGTATCCCTTCGCGAAACCTCCAAAATCAAGTGTTACGGAAAAGTTGCTAAAAGAGATATGGTGATTGCCGTGAATTTGTATTTGTGAGAAATCGTTTAATGTGATGTCGAAAAGATGAAGAGTCTTTTCATAATAATATTGGCATGACCGTAGGATATCTTCCAATTCCGCACTGACAGAAACTGAATCTTGTTGTGTATGGCTGTTTAGCTTTGATACTTCACTTGTGGCATCAAATCGATTCAACATCTTATCCAACCTTTCTAACTCGTCGGTAATATGTGCCCAAAGCATGTTTAGTAGGGGAAGGTTGGAGTGAATCATCAGGATATCAAGACGTGTCCCCATAACATGAGGAATGAATCCATGAAACATGGATTCATCTGCATAATATTTTATTTCACTTCTTAACACGTGTCTGCGGTCTTTCTTATTTTTCTTTCTTTGCCAGCTCTACAGCTGTAGTGGTGATATAATATTTAGATATTGTATTCTCGTTTTCCCATTCCGGCATATTTTTATCATGCAAATAGCCAAGGAATGCTTCTGCTACTTTACTGAAGTGAGCTTCATGTCCCAGCCTGTCCGCCTGTGGAATATCAATCAGATAAAGTCCTTCATTCATTTTTTTGACGGATAGGAACGGATAGGTCGCTTGCAGTTGTTTGATTGCCTTTTGCAACTGGCTCTCAAATTCAGAGTGATCAGAGTCTGCAGCTCTTTGGATGTAGAGTTGTTTCACAAAACCACTTTCTTTGTCCTGAATTGTTTTCAATGTAGCCTTACTTCCTTTCTTAAGGGAGGTAAAAGTGTCGCCACCATCACTTGGAGGAGTGTAATTCCAGATAACCTTCATACCTATATGAATCCCCTTTACTGTGTAATTTAGGCTACCATTTGCTAAAACTTCCAGCACATTATTATTGATATATTTGTTCAAGAAGGCGGGGAAGGTGTCAGCCTGCGTCGATTGCGAAAATTCAGGTAATGTAATGCGGGTAGGCCAATGTCTGGCTTTCAATACTTCTACATCCGACTGATAACGGATGGTTTCGTTGGGGAAACATTGCCAGTTGACCAGATCGATAAGATGAGTGGTTACATCTGCAATACCTTCTCCTTGTTGCTCTGTGTCATAATACCATACCGGACGAATCAGTGGCTTGCCTGATACATTCTTAAAGAAATGATGAACACTTTCCATAGAAACTGACGGATCATTCAAAGACCCTTTTTGCAATTCACCAAAAAGATCCGGATTGTTCAGTAATGCTTTTTCGATGATATTCAGGATGTCATATCGTTCAGTCATCAAGTCGTAAAGGAGTAATTTCCTTTCCTTTGCCAATTGATATGCTTGAATCAGTAAGTCGAAATCCTTCTTGTTAATGGCCAAAGGCTTGTCGGAAAGCACATTGTATCCTGCTTTGATAGCTTCCAGAATATAGTTTGTTTTTTTCTGGTTGTTTCCGGCAAGCACGACTATATCTCCTTGACGGTCGGAAAGCATCCTGGAAAGATAATCGCCCCCAATATATATTTCTTCTTTCCAGGATGTGGGATTCTCCGCCCGTTGATTATAGCTATTTATGTCGTTCAGATATTGTTTGACTTCCGCTCCTTCGGGAGCATATACCCGAATTGTGTCGTTCACTGAGGCCAGCGGGTTCTTTTGCAACAGACTGGCATGAAAATGTCCTGGGTCGAGGACCACTATTTTTACGTTCGGATTCATATCTTTGTCATGATTGTTGTTTGCCTGCTTTTTGGAAAAGGAGCAGGAAGCAACTATTAATGAGATGGTCAGGATCCCGATGTGTCTGTATGTGTACCTCATGTGCTATTTTTATTTATAGGTTTTAATTAGCTTCTGTGCATCTTTCAGCCCTTTTCGGTATGCCTCCTCCATGGTAACGATTTTGCCGTTCTGCTCTTTGCTCATATTGGAAGCTTTCATAAAAGTGAATATCTCAATTGTTTCTTCTTTCGAAATCGGAGCTACTCCGGTCTTGAAAAAAGTGAGTATTTGATCGAGTAAAACTTTGTAACCTTCATATCCTCCTGCTGCTATTGCACCTTTGGGGGTATAAGCTGTACCGCCATAAATGGCCGGACCTTCTTTGATTCCCCTGAAAGTACCTATCCGCCCGTCTTTCCAACGGCCTACCACTACATCAGCATCTTGGGAAGACATACGGTTGACTGACTCGCAACCGGTTCCCATAAGAGTATAAAGCGTTTCTACTCCGTGAATGCCATAAAAACCGAAGTCGGGGTGAGTCGGTTCTACCTTGTGAGGAGAATAACAGTCAGCTCCCAGAATTTTGCCGAACTCTCCGTTTCTCAGCTTTTGATTCTGTGGAGAATATCTGAGTGCAGAAGAAGAAAAGATAGGCACATTGTATTTCTCCGCCATTTCGTAAATGGCAATAGCTTGTCCCAATGTCGCTCCAATAGGCTTGTCGATATAGCATATTTTTCCGGATTTGAATACTTCCATTGCTTGTTCGAGGTGGATTCTACCGTCGTTTGTTTCAAGCATGACGCAATCTACCTTGTCAAGCAATTCCGCTATGGAAGATGTAATCTCCACACCGTGTTTCTTGACCTCTTCTATATATCCGGGAATTCGTTCGTAACTGGACTGGATAGTCTTTGAACCATAAGGGTAAGCTGCTACGACTTCGAACTCTTTGACAAACTTATCGTCAGAGTCTCCGTTCAGTAGCTCGGTGAAAGCTGTAGAATGGGAAGTATCGAGCCCGATAATTCCTATTTTAATTACATCCTGTGCGTATAGTCTGAAGCTGACAGACAAGAAAGCAAGGAGGATAAATAAGATATTTTTCATATGTATTTATAAGTTTATTCGTTCTGCACTTTCAGGATCCAAATATAAACAAGAATTTTCTTTTTTGCGTAATATACTGGCCGGACATTTTTCGGAAATTTCTCCATAAAGAGTGTTGTATACTGCATTGGCTTTATTTTTAAAAGGCACAATGCAGAACATCCAGTCCGCTTTTAATAAGGCTGGAATGGTAAGAGTCAGTGCTTTAGCAGGAACAAGGTCGAATGCTTCAAAGCATTTTTCATTCACTTGTTGCTGGCGACATATCGGGTCGAGTTCTACTACTTTAACTAAATGGGAGTCGTTGAAATTGGCTACATCCGGATCATTGAATGCAATATGACCGTTTTCTCCAATTCCCAGACAGACAATATCGACAGGATGACGAAGCAGCAATTCGGAATAACGTTTGCATTCTTCTTCAAGGTTTTCTGCTTGTCCGTTCAGATAGTTTACAGTCTTGAACGGGACTTTGTCGAAGATGCGCTGACGGAGAAAATTTCCGAAACTTTGTGGGGCTTCCGGATGAATGCCGATGTATTCATCCATGTGGAAAGCGTTGATTCTGCTCCAGTCAATCTGTTTACTGTGAATAAGATGACTTAAGAATTCATTTTGTGAAGGAGCTGCGGCAAAAATCATATTGATTTCAGCTTTCTCTTTGAGAAGTTCGCATATTTTGTTAGTAACTTCTGTCGCAGCACATTTCCCCATCTGTTGGATAGAAGGGAACATTTTGACTGTTAATAGATCTTGTTGAAACAGGTATGTTTCATTGATTGTAGATAACATGGCCTTTTGATATAGTTGTTGTTACGTTAATTTGATTGTCGAAGATGACGATGTCGGCATCTTTACCTTCCTCCAAAGAACCCTTTTGGGAATCCACATGCAGAATGCGGGCGGGGGTAAGGGTTATCATTCGGATAGCATCGATTAGGGGTATGCCGGCTATATTTATCATGGTTCTTACCAAACGATCGGCGGTAGCTACGCTTCCGGCAAATGCCGAACGGTCGGGAAGCTTGGCTACTCCGTCTTCAATAATAACTTTCTGACCGTTGGTCAGGCTGCCCAATATGGATTCACCGTCCGGCATTCC
>OJRX01002814.1_pt1 | contig 12998 bp, 6 predicted proteins | sample 1599301 | NCBI WGS metagenome assembly OJRX01 (sample SAMN04168656, study PRJEB22393) | human gut metagenome | biome: human gut microbiome; feature: stool | host: Homo sapiens | collected 2014-03-17 | reverse complement strand
GGCGACCACCGAGATCTACACTCTTTCCCTACACGACGCTCTTCCGATCTTATAAATCAGCTATCGACGATTCATTGAAATCCCTTTTCATCCGCCCATACGCTTCTTTGTTATATTTAGCATAGTATGTTTTTTTATACTGTTGCCTAAGTTCTATCGGGATACGATCTTCCTTATATGAATATGATAGTCCATACTCAGCGATAAGACTTTCTATTCGACTAAAAAATTCAGTTCGTTTATTGGCAGATTTACATAAAAATTTGTGTAGCGCAATTACATTTACATCTATATCATTCAGGTAAAATTTCCGAGCGTCAATATTCATAAATACCGACCCTCCGCCAACAAACGGTTCAACGAATTTCTCTATGTCGTCAGGGAAATACGAGCTAATTTCTTCAATGAGCTTATATTTGTCTCCAACATAGAAAAAAGGTGATCTTACTATCTTTTTTTTCATTGCCCTACTTCCGTGATAAATAATAGTTCCTTGTGCTTTGCAAAATTAGTCTTACCTGCATTAAAATATCTGTGATCGCAATCATATATCTTTGTAGTACCGCGTTCTTCTAAAATGGATTTAATCTGCTCTAATGTAATCTTGTTTTTTGATGACCCGCTTTTTGATTCGTATGTATTATTGTATGATACGACAATATACTTGACGTTCAATTTACTTATAAGATCCCGAAATGCAACGGGAGCACTAGAGGTACAATATGCACTCATATTTTGTGCTTTAGGCTTCATCGCTACACCAAACAATTCAGGCTTCTCCCAAGTTACCAGATTTTCGTAAATATGATAAAATCTACTATATTGACGAGAGTTATAAGGCGGGTCAATATATGCAACATCTGCCGTGATGTTTTCAGCAAGTATATTGGAGTCTTCTCTAAAGATTTCTACACACTGAGGATCAAGTGGTCTAATAAGTTGTATGGATAAAGGATGATACAGGATGTTTTTTTTGATGTATGCATCAAAATGCCCTACTGTATTTGCTATTTTATCAATACTATATATTAAAGAGGTCAATAGAATGGCATATTCCTTATGCGTCAATGCCACTTTCCTCTTTTCGACATCCTCCCTTATATGACCTATCAATTTGGAGTTCTTGTAATCAAAGAACTTATCTCCGAAATTATCCGAAAAGTAATTGTCTTCAATAGTGTCAGGATTTATATTATTATAATATTCTATGATTGAATGAAGTTTATTCATATCATAAGTTCCGGAACCAAAAAAGGCTTGATATATAATATTGTTAGATGACAGAAAGTCATTCATTATTATTCTCTTTGCATAAGGTATCGCAGCCTTGGAAACAGATGCGGTTCCCGCAAAGACATCAAAAAATGATTCAAACCCTCCTGTATGCTCGTTGATTATATTCATAATCCAAGGGGTTAACTTTGCTTTATTTCCAATATATCTACGACTCTCCAAATCAAACATCTTATACCCCAAAAGAGTGACATCTATATCAGTTCGATTATAGACTTCTTGTAATGACAATTTCAATTCCTCACGAACATCTTTTGAATACTGACTCAATGACTCCATTTACTTTACACGTTGACAATTTCTGTCAAAGGTAAAACGAATATTTGAATGCAGCTAATTTTCGAGCATAAAAAAATGAGCACGGAGACTAAGCCAATTATCCTTTTTGCAATATTTTTATAAAAAAAGCCGCCCCTGAAAAAACAGAGACGACTTCTTCTACTTATTATATAACAACTTATTATATTACTTATATTCCGCCCAACTCTTGATAGCAATATCATCAATGCTCATTGTACAGAAAGCATTAATAAATGCACTAGCCAAACGGGCATTCGTTATCAACGGAACATTCAGGTCGATAGCCGCACGACGGATTTTATATCCGTTATCCAACTCTCCGGCTGTCAAATTCTTCGGAATGTTGACTACCATATCAATCTTTTTACTATGGAGCATTTCCAAAGCTTGCGGATGTCCTTCTTCACTCGGCCAATAAACATGAGTACTCTCAATACCGTTTTCGGCAAGCGCTTTGTGCGTACCGCCCGTAGCAAAGAGTTTATATCCTTTATTTACCAACATACGGGCTGCGTCTATCATATCGGCTTTCTGTTTCATTGTACCTGTAGAAAGCAGGATATTCTTCTTCGGAATGCGATAACCTACGGAAAGCATTGCTTTCAGTACGGCGCAGGAAGTATCCATACCTATACAACCGACTTCACCGGTGGAAGCCATATCTACCCCCAACACTGGGTCGGCTTTCTGCAAACGGTTGAAGGAGAACTGGGAAGCCTTGATTCCAACATAGTCCAGTTCAAAAAGATTCTTTTCCGGTTTTTCGACAGGCAGGCCAAGCATTACTTTCGTTGCCAGTTCGATAAAGTTTATCTTCAATACCTTGCTGACAAACGGGAAAGAGCGGCTGGCACGCAGGTTGCATTCGATCACCTTGATATCATTATCTTTTGCCAAATATTGGATATTGAACGGACCGGAAATGTTCAAAGCCTTGGCAATCTCACGGCTGATACGCTTGATGCGGCGAACCGTCTCCACATATAACTTTTGCGGCGGGAATTGAATGGTCGCATCACCGGAGTGCACACCGGCAAACTCGATATGCTCACTGATAGCATACGCTACGATTTCTCCATTTTGAGCCACGGCATCCATTTCCACTTCCTTGGCATGCTCAATAAACTGACTTACTACTACCGGATGTTTCTTCGATACATTGGCTGCCAGTTTCAGGAAACGTTCCAGTTCTTCCTGATTGGAGCAAACATTCATCGCGGCACCCGAAAGCACATAAGACGGACGGACAAGTACAGGAAAACCGACCTCGTCAACAAATTCATTGATATCATCCATAGAAGTCAGTTCACGCCAACGCGGCTGGTCTACACCAATACGGTCGAGCATGGCAGAGAATTTCTCGCGATCCTCAGCGTTGTCAATGCTTTTGGCACTTGTACCGAGAATATTGATATTTTGTGCATCCAGGCGCAATGCCAGATTATTCGGAATTTGTCCACCGGTAGATACAATGACGCCATGTGGATTTTCGAGTTCCAGAATATCCATTACGCGTTCGAAAGTCAGTTCATCGAAATAGAGGCGGTCGCACATATCGTAATCCGTAGATACGGTTTCCGGATTATAGTTAATCATAACGCTGCGCCACCCTTCCTTGCGAATTGTATTCAATGCCTGAACACCACACCAGTCGAACTCAACCGAAGAACCGATACGATAGGCACCGGAGCCTAGTACGACGATAGATTTATGGTCACCCAGATAATGAACGTCATTTGCTACGCCACTATAAGTAAGATATAGATAATTAGTTTGTGCCGGGTATTCGGCAGCCAGAGTATCAATTTGTTTCACAACGGGAAGAATACCCGCACGTTTGCGATGATTACGGACATAGAGAATGCCGTCTTCCATATCACCTTCATAACCAATGGCACGGGCAATCTGGAAATCGGAGAAGCCTTGCACTTTCGCTTTCTTCAGCAATTCTCCCGGCAAGTCGGTAATCTGTTTGTGATTGTTTCCCCAACTGTGCAGCTCTTCGGAAGTCTGCATAATGTTCATCAGTTTCTGAAGGAACCACTTGTCAATCTTTGTCAGTTCATGTACCTGATCGATTGTGTATCCGGCACGGAATGCTTTCGATATTACAAAAATACGTTTATCGGTCGGCTCACGAAGTGCTTTGTCAATATCAGAGATAACCAGTTCTTTGTTTTCCACAAATCCGTGCATTCCCTGTCCGATCATACGAAGACCTTTCTGGATAGCTTCTTCAAAAGTACGACCGATAGCCATTACTTCACCGACTGATTTCATTGAAGAACCCAATTCTTTGTCTACCCCATGGAATTTACCCAAGTCCCAACGAGGAATTTTACAGACCACATAATCCAGAGCAGGCTCGAAGAAGGCGGAGGTCGTTTTTGTTACGGAATTTTTCAAATCGAAAAGTCCGTAACCCAATCCTAATTTAGCGGCAACGAAAGCCAGCGGATAGCCGGTTGCTTTGGAGGCTAAGGCTGATGAACGGGAAAGACGGGCATTTACTTCAATCACCCGGTAATCTTCGGATTCCGGATCGAAAGCGTATTGTACGTTACATTCGCCCACGATACCGATATGGCGAATGATACGGATAGCCAATTCACGAAGTTTATGATATTCTTTGTTAGTAAGCGTTTGAGACGGAGCAATAACGATAGACTCACCGGTATGGATACCTAGCGGATCGAAATTCTCCATATTACAAACAGTAATACAGTTATCGAAGCGGTCGCGCACTACTTCGTATTCCACTTCTTTCCAGCCACGGAGTGATTTTTCCACCAATACTTGTGGGGAGAAGGAAAAAGCCTTTTCTACCAGAATATTCAGTTGTTCCTCGTTATCACAAAAACCGGAACCCAAACCACCCAATGCATAAGCAGCACGAACAATCACCGGATAACCCAGTTCTTTTGCTGCACGACGAGCATCTTCCGCATTTTCCACGGCTTCGCTCTTGATAGTCTTTACATTGATTTCATTCAGTTTCTGCACGAAAAGTTCACGGTCTTCGGTATCCATAATAGCTTGTACCGGAGTACCGAGTACCTTTACATTATATTTTTCAAGGACTCCTTCCTTATATAAAGCCACACCGCAATTCAAAGCGGTCTGACCGCCAAATGCAAGCATAATGCCTTCGGGTCTCTCTTTCTGAATCACTTTCTCTACGAAGTACGGAGTCACCGGCAGGAAGTAAATCTGATCTGCCACTCCTTCGGAAGTCTGTACCGTAGCAATATTCGGGTTGATGAGAATCGTTTCAATCCCCTCTTCTTTCAAGGCTTTGAGTGCCTGCGAACCGGAATAGTCGAACTCACCGGCCTCACCGATTTTTAGGGCACCGGAACCCAGCAGCAATACTTTCTTTATATTTTCTTTCATAATTGTCGGTTATTTAAGCAGGTTTACAAATTCATCGAACAGAAATTCCGTGTCCGTAGGTCCACTGGCAGCTTCCGGGTGGAATTGTGCCGAGAACCAAGGATTCGTCTTATGTTTAATTCCTTCGTTAGAACCGTCATTCATATTGATGAAAAGCGGCTCCCAATCTGCTCCTAACGTATTATTATCTACGGCATAACCGTGATTTTGGGAAGTGATGAAACATCGTTCCGTACCTACCATACGCACAGGCTGATTGTGGCTACGGTGTCCGTACTTCAGTTTATATATTTTGGCACCTCCGGCTTTCGAGAGTAATTGATTACCCATGCAGATTCCGAAGATAGGAAGTTTTTCGTTTTTCATTGCCTTGCGGATATTTTGCACCGCAGCATCACAGGTATCCGGATCGCCCGGACCATTGGAAATAAACAATCCGTCAAATTCGAGTCCATTGAAGTCATAATCCCAAGGGACACGAATCACTTCAACATCACGTTTCAGCAGACAACGGATAATATTAGTCTTTACACCGCAATCCACCAATACCACTTTCCTTTTATCCGCACCTTCATTATAGCGAATCACTTCCTTGCAACTTACTTTATCTACATAGTTAACGCCTGCATAAGTAGCTTCAAGAACATTGTCCGGTTCATCGTCAAAAACAATCTTTCCCAACATCACGCCATGTTCGCGGAGTACTTTAGTCAGTTCGCGGGTATCAATGCCTGTGATGCCGGGAACCTGCTCACGTTTCAGCCAGTCGCCGAGACTTTCAACAGCATTCCAATGACTGTATTCGTAAGAATAGTCACTTACGATAATCGCTTCCGCATGAATCTTCTCACTTTCCATAAAAGTAGCGAGTCCGTTCGGTTCGATTGAAAAAGGGGGAACTCCGTAATTTCCTATCAACGGATAGGTAAGAGTCATCAACTGTCCGGCATACGAAGGGTCAGTGAGACTCTCCGGATATCCGGTCATGGCAGTATTAAAAACTACTTCGCCCGCCACCGGCTTCTCGTAGCCAAACGACTTGCCGGAAAACCGGCTCCCGTCGTCAAGGATTAATGTCACATTTCTCATTCTTATTTTTGAATCGTTGTATGGTTGTTAGAATTGATACATCTGCTCAATGTAGTTGATAAATGCCTGATTCACCATTTTCACACCACCCGGCGTGGGATAGTTTCCACTGAAGTACCAGTCTCCCTGATGGTTCGGACAGGCTTCATGGAGTCCTTCCAACGGTTGGTAGACGATTTCCACTTTCGCTTTCGTTCCCTTCGGTGTCAGGAGTTCTACCATCTTGGCAGATATTTCTTCATCGGTGAACGGCGCATAGATATCCTTCACGTAATTCACCATTTGTTCTTTCGGCAATCCTACCTGATCTTTCGATTTCCGGTAGGCGGCAGCAATCACATCCTTCATATCCCGCTCTTTCAGGAGTTCGATGGCAGCTTTGAAAGCGATAAATTCGCTCATCTTCGCCATATCGATGCCGTAATAGTCCGGATAACGAACTTGTGGAGAAGAAGATACAATCACGATCTTCTTCGGACCAAGACGGTCGAGAATACCGATGATACTTTGCTTCAAGGTAGTACCACGCACAATGCTATCGTCGATAATCACAAGATTGTCGACACCGGAAACCAGACTTCCGTACGTGATGTCATATACGTGGGCAGCCAGGTCATTCCGACTGTTTCCCTCGGCAATGAATGTACGGAGCTTAATATCTTTGATGGCAACTTTTTCACTGCGGATACGGCGGGAAAGAATGACCTCCAGCTCTTCCATATTGGGATGATGCCCCAATGCCGCAATCTGCCGTACTTTCTCTTCATTCAGATAGTCATCCAGCCCTTGCAACATTCCGTAGAAGGCAACTTCGGCCGTATTCGGGATAAAGGAAAATACAGTATGGTCCAAGTCGTTATTAATGGCTTTCAGAATATTCGGAACCAGTTTTTCTCCCAAGAGTTTCCGTTCTTTATAGATATCTACATCGCTGCCACGGGAGAAGTAGATACGTTCGAACGAGCAGGCGTGCCGCTCGCGAGGCTTGTTGATTTGTGAAGTCCGCAGTCTGCCTTCTTTGCTGATCAGCAATGCCTGCCCGGGTTGCAGTTCCTTGATTTTTTCTACGGGAACATTCAAAGCAGTCTGAATCACCGGACGCTCGGAAGCCAGTACGGCTATTTCATCATCCTGATACCAGAAAGCGGGACGAATACCCCACGGATCACGGATAGCAAAAGATTCGCCGCTTCCGGTGAGGCCGCAGATCACATATCCCCCATCCCACTCACGGCTGGAAGTACGCAATACGTTGGCCAGTTCGATATGTTCTTCTATATAATGGGTGACTCCCATCCCTGTCAGTCCTTCGGCTTCAGCAAGGTTGAAGAGGCGTTCCACTTCACGGTCAAGACGATGCCCCACCTGTTCCAACATGATATAGGTATCGGCATACTTACGTGGATGCTGACCGATAGCGGTGATGCGGGCAAAGATTTCATCTACATTCGTCATATTGAAGTTTCCGCAGAGAGCCAGATTTTTGGCACGCCAGTTGTTTCTTCTTAAAAACGGATGTACGTACGAGATTCCGGATTTTCCGGTAGTAGAATAACGCAGATGCCCCATATATACTTCACCCGCAAAGGGCAAAGTACGTTTGGCAAATGCCGCATCATGCAACTGTTCGGGAGTGAGGTCCTTGAAGTTTCTCTGTACAGCTTCGAAGATTTCGGTGATGGCACCGGAACCTAACGCGCGTTCGCGAAACATATATTCCTCACCCGGATTTGCTTCCAGCTTCACGCATGCCAGTCCTGCCCCTTCCTGCCCCCGGTTATGCTGTTTCTCCATCAACAGATAGAGCTTGTTGAGACCGTACATCCATGTTCCGTACTTTTTCTCGTAATACTCCAGGGGTTGGAGCAGGCGTATCATGGCAACGCCACATTCATGTTTCAATTGTTCCATTAATCTATCTCTTACTATTTGACTATTTACATTTTAAACTACTCGACTGTTACCGACTTAGCCAAATTTCTAGGTTGGTCTACATCCATCCCCTTACATACCGCAATATGATAAGCAAGCAACTGGAGAGGTACCGTAGTAATTAACGGATCAAGGCACTCGATTGTTTCCGGAAGTTCGATACTGCAATCGGCTATTTTACTGATCACCGTATCGCCCTTGGTTACAAATGCAATCACCTTTCCTTTTCGTGCCTTGATTTCCTGAATATTGCTAAGTACTTTCTCATACAACCCGTTTTGGGTAGCAATGACTACTACCGGCATTTCGGCATCAATCAGGGCTATCGGTCCGTGCTTCATTTCGGCAGCCGGATAACCTTCGGCGTGAATATACGATATTTCTTTCAATTTCAATGCACCTTCCAAAGCAACCGGATAACTATATCCGCGTCCGAGGTAAATAAAGTTATGCGCATAGGTGAAAGTTTTCGACAGTTCCGCCAGCTTATCATTCAGTTTCAATACTTCCTTCATTTTGCCGGGAATGCTATTCAATTCCCGTACAATGTTCAGGTATTGTGTCTCGTCTATCGTACCTTTCTCCCGGGCGAGAGTCAATGCCAACATGGTCAGCACAGTCACCTGTCCGGTAAATGCTTTGGTCGATGCCACTCCGATTTCCGGTCCGACGTGGATGTACGACCCCGTATGCGTAGCGCGGGGGATGGAGGAACCAATCGCATTACAGATACCATATATAAATGCACCCCGACTTTTTGCCAGTTCCACTGCCGCCAGCGTATCCGCCGTTTCTCCACTTTGAGAAATGGCAATCACCACATCGTGCTCATCGATCACCGGATCACGGTAACGAAATTCGGAGGCATACTCCACTTCTACCGGAATACGGCAGAAACTTTCAATCAGATGCTTTCCGATCAATCCCGCATGCCACGAAGTACCGCAAGCCACAATAATAAAGCGTTTGGCGTTCAGCAACTTTTCTTTATAGTCTATTACTGCCGAAAGCACCACATTATTGGCTTCCACATTGATACGTCCGCGCATACAATCGTGAATACAGTCCGGCTGCTCAAAAATCTCCTTCAACATGAAATGCGGATAACCGCCTTTTTCCAGCTGACCAAGCTTCAATTCTACTTTTTTCACTTCGGGAGTCATCTCCACATTGCTGAGATCGACTACCTTCAATTCTTTTCCCCGATTGATCACCGCTATCTCACCATCTTCGAGATACACCACCTTATCTGTATATTCTACAATCGGTGTGGCATCCGAAGCAAGGAAAAACTCATCTTCACCAATACCTACCACCAGCGGACTGCTTTTTCGAGCCGCAATGATTTCTTCCGGATGTTCTTTATCAAGAATCGCAATCGCATAAGCACCAATCACTTCATTCAAAGCCAACTGAACGGCAGTAAGCAGATCGACCTGATTGGCAACTTTCATATATTCGATTAATTGAACGAGCACCTCAGTATCAGTACTACTTTTAAAGACGTAACCTTTGGCTTGGAGTTTTTCTTTGAGAACGGCGTAATTTTCAATGATACCGTTATGAATGAGAGCGAGTTTTTCGGAAGAAGAGTAATGAGGATGAGCATTAACGGAACAAGGTTCCCCGTGAGTAGCCCAACGGGTATGGGCAATTCCGATTGTACCGGAAATATCTTTCTGTGTGACGAAATTTTCAAGATCAGAGACTTTTCCTTTCGTCTTATACACATTTAACTGTTGGTCATCACTAATGATTGCTACCCCCGCGCTGTCATATCCACGATACTCCAGTCGCTTCAGCCCTTTGATAAGGATAGGGTAGGCTTTTCGTTTACCAATATAGCCTACTATTCCACACATATTATGATATTTTTATTTCGACTGCAAATATACACATTACAAATAACATAAAGACAACAAAAAGCATATTTATTTGACAGAAACGCATAAAAAAGTTGTAAACACATCAAAAAGTTAAATAATATATTATTTTTAGCTCAAAAAGAAACAAATTACAATTAACTCACCATTAACCTAAAAGAGCTAACAAATTAAAAGTAAATATCCTTCTTTTAATTACAAATTAGAAGAAGACAGGCTCTTCTTTTAATTTCGCGTTACAGAAAACTTGTATTTTACTGTCATTTTGAAATTAAACCACTAACTTTGCCGAACAAATTGACACTTCAATTAGGTATTATCATACAATAAAGCTAGTAAGAATGAAGAAACAAGAACTTTTTAACAACGTAACAGAAGGATCCCCTTACCAACGACAGCCCAAACAGATGGGCTTGTACAATGCGGCATACGAACACGATGCCTGCGGTGTTGGTATGCTGGTAAACATTCATGGAGAAAAGTCACACGACATTGTTGAGTCGGCTTTAAAGGTATTAGAGAACATGCGCCACCGTGGCGCCGAAGGTGCGGATAACAAAACCGGCGACGGTGCAGGTATCATGCTGCAAATTCCGCATGAGTTTATTTTATTGCAAGGTATTCCTGTACCCGAAAAAGGACGGTACGGCACAGGATTGCTATTTTTGCCGAAAAATGAGAAAGACCAGGCAGCCATTTTAAGTATCATTATTGAAGAAATTGAAAAAGAAGGACTCACATTGATGCATCTGCGCAATGTGCCCACCTGCCCTGAAATTCTAGGAGAATCTGCCTTGGCAAACGAACCTGACATCAAGCAGGTGTTTATCACCGGATTTACAGAAACGGAAACGGCCGACCGGAAGTTATATCTGATCCGGAAAAGAATCGAGAATAAGGTCAGACTGTCATCCATTCCGACAAAGGACGATTTTTATGTTGTTTCGCTTTCTACAAAAAACATTATATATAAAGGTATGCTTTCGTCGTTGCAACTGCGCAACTACTATCCGGACCTGACGAATAGCTATTTTACCAGCGGACTGGCACTGGTGCACTCCCGTTTCAGTACCAACACATTCCCTACATGGGGATTGGCACAACCATTCCGCCTTCTGGCACACAACGGTGAAATCAACACGATCCGTGGTAACCGCGGATGGATGGAAGCCCGCGAAAGCGTACTCTCCACTCCTACCTTAGGTGACATAAAAGAACTTCGCCCGATTATACAACCGGGCATGAGCGACAGTGCTTCCCTGGACAATGTACTGGAGTTCCTGGTGATGTCGGGGTTGAGCCTGCCACATGCTATGGCTATGCTCGTGCCGGAATCTTTCAACGAAAAGAATCCCATCAGCGAGGATCTGAAATCATTCTACGAATACCACTCTATCCTGATGGAACCGTGGGACGGACCGGCTGCACTTCTCTTCAGTGACGGACGATTTGCCGGAGGTATGCTCGACCGGAACGGCCTGCGCCCTGCCCGTTATCTGATTACTAAAAACGATATGATGGTAGTGGCTTCGGAAGTCGGTGTGATGGATTTCGAACCAGGAGACATCAAAGAAAAAGGTCGCTTACAGCCCGGTAAGATTTTGCTGGTAGATACAGAAAAAGGTGAAATTTATTATGATGGCGAACTGAAAAAACAGTTGGCTGAAGCCAAACCTTACCGCACCTGGTTATCTACGAACCGAATCGAACTGGATGAACTAAAGAGCGGACGCAAAGTACCTCATCATGTAGAAAACTACGACTGTATGCTTCGCACTTTCGGCTACTCCAAAGAGGATATCGAAAAACTGATTATGCCGATGGCAAGCAGCGGAGCAGAACCGATCCATTCAATGGGTAATGATACTCCGTTAGCTGTACTTTCGGATAAGCCGCAATTGCTTTACAACTATTTCCGGCAGCAATTTGCACAAGTGACCAATCCTCCCATCGACCCGCTCCGCGAAGAACTGGTAATGTCATTGACAGAATACATCGGGGCAGTCGGCATGAATATTCTGACACCCAGCGAGAGTCATTGCAAAATGGTCCGCCTGAATCATCCGATTTTGAGCAACACACAACTGGATATTCTTTGTAATATCCGCTATAAAGGTTTCAAAACGGTCAAACTGCCCATGTTATTTGAAGCAGCGAAAGGAAAAGCCGGATTGCAGGAGGCACTAAACAGTCTCTGTAAAATGGCGGAAGAATCTGTGACGGAAGGCGTAAACTACCTTGTCCTGACCGACCGTGACGTGGATATTACCCATGCCGCTATTCCTTCATTGCTGGCGGTAAGCGCCGTTCATCACCACCTGATTTCAGTTGGCAAACGTGTACAAACAGCATTGATTGTAGAAAGCGGTGAAATACGTGAGGTGATGCACGCTGCGTTATTACTGGGTTTCGGAGCAAGTGCCCTGAATCCTTACATGGCATTCGCTGTTCTCGACCGCTTGGTTAAAGACAGGGATATTCAGTTGGATTATGCCACTGCTGAAAAAAATTATATCAAATCCATCTGCAAAGGCTTGTTTAAAATCATGAGTAAAATGGGGATCTCTACCATCCGCTCTTATCGTGGTGCAAAAATCTTCGAAGCCGTCGGTTTGAGCGAAGAATTGAGTAAGGCCTATTTCGGTGGACTCGGTTCGCCCATCGGAGGTATTCGCCTGGAAGAAATAGCCAGAGATGCCATCGCTTTCCACAAGGAAGGAGTGGGAGAAGTTGAGAATGGAGAGTTGAGAGTGGAGAGTGAGGCTCCGCATGGCAACTCTCAACTCTCAACTCTCCATTCTCAACTTCTTACCGGTTTGTATGCTTTCCGTAAAGACGGAGAAGAGCATGCATGGAATCCGGAAACAATCAGTACGCTGCAATTGGCTACACGGATGGGGAGTTATAAGAAGTTTAAAGAATATACTCATTTGGTAGACGAAAAAGAGAAGCCTATTTTCCTTCGTGACTTTCTAGGATTCCGTCGTAATCCGATTTCGATCGATCAGGTAGAACCGGTGGAAAACATTCTGCATCGTTTCGTCACAGGGGCCATGTCTTTTGGTTCTATCAGCAAAGAGGCTCATGAGGCAATGGCTATTGCCATGA
>OJRX01002796.1_pt1 | contig 13106 bp, 10 predicted proteins | sample 1599301 | NCBI WGS metagenome assembly OJRX01 (sample SAMN04168656, study PRJEB22393) | human gut metagenome | biome: human gut microbiome; feature: stool | host: Homo sapiens | collected 2014-03-17 | reverse complement strand
GGATAAACGCTGAAAGCATCTAAGCGTGAAGCCGACCCAAAGATAAGATATCCCATTGTTTTAAACAAGTAAGACCCCTTGAAGACTACAAGGTTGATAGGCACGATGTGTAAGTGGAGCGATCCATTCAGCAAGCGTGTACTAATAGGTCGAGGGCTTGACCACAATTCGCTTGAGACTCTTTGAGTCAACGAAAAAATGTAAGCAGTGATTATTCAGTTTTGAAGGCACGTCCTTCTGAAACACTGGACAGATAAACAGAAATGTGATATACTGTGTCAGTCATATGGTCGGTGACGATGACGGTGAGGTTCCACCTGTTCCCATTCCGAACACAGCAGTTAAGCTCACTCGTGCCCAAGATAGTTAGCTGGAAACGGCTTGTGAAAATAGGTAGCCGCCGACTTGAATATGCCGCTCTGAGAGTTCTCAGGGCGGCTTTCTTGTATCCGAGAAAAGAAAGTGGTAAAAATGGAATTATTAAAAATCGAGACGCCGCGTTTGCTGCTGCGCCAGTTTACCATCGGAGACGCAGAGGACGTTTTTGCGATTTTGTCTGACGAGCAGACGACACTGGATTGCGGCGGCTACCATGCCTTTGAGGAGATGGATGAGGAGTATGAGCGTTTGATGCAGAAATTTGCAGCTCAGACGCGCTACAGCATTGTGTGCAGAGAGACGGGCCGGGTCATCGGGATGATGTCCATGATGGACGCAGAGCGGGCTGTGCCGGGGTGGGAGTTTGGTATCGAAATCGCACCGGACGCCCGGAGAAGGGGCTACGCGCGGGAGGCGCTGCAGGCCGTCATGCAGACCTATTTCGAAAAAACTAACGCTGAGATGTTTACCGGAGGACACTATGCATACAATCTCGCCTCGGGGAAACTGCTGAAAGCAGTGGGCTTCCAATACGAGGGCGTCGAGCACAAAGCCATGCGCCATGCAACGCGCGGCGCGACAGACCTCGTCTGCTATTACATCGAAAAAGGATGATACCGGACCATGGTGGGAAAGGTCGAAGGAATTTACAGAAAATTCATTCAATAACCGGCTAAAATTCACCATCTGGTTTGACGGGATGGGGCTTTTGGTGTATCATATATTTATGTGTGAATATTCGTTTTGGGGCAATCAAATGGCCCGGACGTTTGCTATTTTGAAGAATCATGAGGTGTGACCAATGTCCTTAGCTGAAAAACTCTTTGGCAGCTTCTCTGACCGGGAACTGAAAAAGATCAACCCCCTCACCAAACAGGTGCTGGCTCTGGAAGGCAAGTATCAGGCGATGTCTGATGCCGAGCTGCAGGCCCAGACTCCTGCACTGAAGCAGAAACTGGCCGACGGTAAAACGCTGGATGATATTCTGCCCGATGCCTTCGCTGTCTGCCGCGAGGCCGCATGGCGTGTGCTGGGCATGAAGCATTTCCCGGTGCAGGTCACCGGCGGCATCGCCCTGCACCGGGGCGACATCGCCGAGATGCAGACCGGTGAAGGCAAGACCCTTGTGGCAACGCTGCCCGCCTATCTGAATGCACTGACCGGCGAGGGTGTCCACATCGTCACCGTCAACGATTACCTCGCCAAGCGCGACAGCGAGTGGATGGGCAAGCTTTACCGTTGGCTGGGCCTGTCGGTGGGCCTGATCGTGCAGGGCATGGATGGTGATGCCCGCCGGGAGGCTTACAACGCCGACATCACCTACGGCACCAACAACGAGTTCGGCTTCGATTATCTGCGCGACAACATGGTGACTTATAAAGACAACATGGTGCAGCGCGGCCATGCCTACGCCATTGTCGATGAGGTGGACTCCATCCTCATCGACGAGGCCCGTACGCCGCTTATCATCTCTGGCCGCGGTGAGGATTCCTCCAGCCTGTACACGCAGGTGGACCGCTTTGTCCGCACTCTGCGCAAGAGCGTCGTGGTCGAGCTGGAAGACAAGGTGGAGACCGACGAGCAGGCCGACGGCGATTACATCGTGGACGAAAAGCATAAGACCTGCACCCTGACCGCCAAGGGCATCAAGAAGGCCGAGGAATATTTCAAGATCGAGAACCTCGCTGCCGCAGAGAATATGACCCTCGCCCACCACATCGACCAGGCCATCAAAGCCTACGGTGTGATGCAGCGCGACATTGATTACGTCGTGAAGGACGGCGAAGTGCTCATCGTCGATGAGTTTACCGGTCGCCTGATGATCGGCCGCCGTTACAACGAGGGCCTCCATCAGGCCATCGAGGCCAAGGAGGGCGTGAAGATCGCCGCCGAGAGCAAGACGCTGGCCACCATCACCTTCCAGAACTACTTCCGTATGTACAAGAAGCTGTCCGGTATGACCGGTACGGCAAAGACGGAGGCCACCGAGTTCACTGAGATCTACGGTCTGAACATCGTTACCGTCCCCACCAACCGCCCTGTCATCCGCAAGGATTACCCGGATGCCATCTACAAGACCATCAACGGCAAATACAATGCCGTCATCAAGCAGGTCATGGAGTGCCACAAGAACGGCCAGCCGGTCCTGGTGGGTACTGTCAGCGTCGAGAAGAGCGAGACTCTCGCCAAGATGCTGCAGAAGTACACCCGCGACTTCAACGTGCTGAACGCCAAGAACCACGAGCGTGAGGCAGAGATCGTCGCACAGGCCGGTAAGAAGGGGGCCATCACCATCGCCACCAACATGGCTGGCCGTGGTACCGATATTATGCTGGGCGGCAACGCCGAGTATATGGCAAAGGCCCAGATGCGCAAAGAGCACTTCTGCGAGAAGCTACTGAACCCTGAAAAGCCCGAGGAGGCTCTGCCTGCAGCCGTGGAGCTGCTGCTCATCGAGGCCGACGGCCATGGTGAGACTGCCGACGCCAACATTCTGGCTGTCCGCAAGCGGTTCGATGAGCTGTATGCTCAGTACAAGCCCCTGACCGAAGCGGAGGCTGAAGAGGTGCGCGCTGCTGGCGGTCTGTTCATCATCGGTACTGAGCGCCACGAGAGCCGCCGTATCGACAACCAGCTGCGCGGCCGTGCAGGTCGTCAGGGCGACCCCGGTGCATCCCGCTTCTATCTGAGCCTCGAGGATGATTTGATGCGTCTGTTCGGCGGCGACCGCGTGCAGAGCCTGATGGGTACTCTGGGCATCGACGAGGACACCCCCATCGAGAACCGGATGATCACCAGCACCATCGAGTCTGCCCAGAAGAAGCTCGAGGGCCGGAACTTCGAGATCCGCAAGAACGTCCTGAAATACGACGACGTCATGAACCAGCAGCGCGAGATCATCTATGGTCAGCGCCGCAAGGTCCTGGACGGCGAGGACATCAGCGCCGAGATGCACAATATGCTGAAGGAGAACATCGAGTCCAGCTGCAAGCAGTTCCTCGCAGGCGATGTGAAGGACGAGTGGGACTTCGGTGCGCTCCGCCGCCACTATCTGGGCTGGCTGACCACCGACGCCGACTTCCACTACACTGTCGCTGACTACGACAGCATCTCTCAGGAGAGCATCGCGGATATGCTGTATCAGCGCGGCATGGACGTCCTGAACGACAAGGAGCAGCGCTACGGCGCACCCCTGATGCGTGAGCTGGAGCGTATCTGCCTGCTCAAGTGTGTAGACCGCCAGTGGATGGACCATATTGATAACATGGACCAGCTGCGTCAGGGCATCGTTCTGCGCGGCTACGGCCAGAAGGACCCCGTCGTTGAGTACCGTATCGAGGGCTTTGACATGTTCGACCAGATGGTCGATTCCATCCGGGAGTCCAGCGTCAAGATGCTGCTGACCATCGAGGTGCGCGAGGCGGGCAAGGCCCCCAAGCGTGAGCAGGTGGCCAAACCCACCGGCGAGGGCTATGTGCCTGGCAACGGCGCACCCGGCGCAAAGGGCGCACCCAAGGGCCAGCCTGTCCGCGTCATCAAGATCGGCCGCAACGACCCCTGCCCCTGTGGCAGCGGCCTGAAGTGGAAAAAGTGTACCTGCGCCAAGTACCACCCCGAAGGAAGCCACACCGAGGGCTGAACATAACACAGCAAAAAAGCTCTCCCTCGGGAGGGCTTTTTCTGAATCAAAAACAAAGGAGCGGATGAGTATGAATATCACATCGGAAGAGCTTTTGAAGGAGGCCCGCGCACTGGAGCCGCAGCTGCAGCAGTGGCGTCGGACGCTCCACCGTCACCCGGAGGTGGGCTTCGATCTGCCCCACACGAAGGAGCTGGTCAAGAAGGCGCTGACGGAAATGGGCTATGAGCCAAAGGACTGCGGCAAGGCCGGTGTCATTGCGCTGGCAGGCGGCAAAAAGCCCGGAAAGACCATCCTGCTGCGTGCCGATATGGACGCCCTGCCCATCCCCGAGGACTCGGGTGAAGAGTTCAGCTCGGAAGTCCCCGGCAAGATGCATGGCTGCGGCCACGATATGCATACGGCCATGCTGCTGGGTGCAGCGAAGCTGCTCAAGGCTCACGAGGACGAGCTGGAAGGTACGGTCAAGCTGGAATTCCAGCCCGCCGAAGAAATTTTCCAGGGCTCCCCGGATATGATCGCGGGCGGCCTGTTGGAAGACCCTCATGTGGACGCCGCGGTCATGTTCCATGTGCTGGCCGGAATGCCGCTGCCGGTAGGTACGGTGCTGGTGCCGGGCGGCGGCATCACGATGGCCAGCTGTGAGCAGTACCATATCGTGGTCAAGGGCAAGGGCGGTCACGGCTCTACCCCGGAAAACTGCATCGACCCCATCACGGCTGCGGCCCACATCCACATCGCCCTGCAGGAGATCAACAGCCGGGAGCTGAAGCCCGGTGACGTCGGTGTGCTGACCACCGGCCGCTTCGAGGCGGGTGCGGCTTCAAACGTCATCCCGGATGTGGCCCAGATGTGGGGTACCATCCGCACCACCGACCCCGAGAATAAGACCGGTGAACTCATTCGAACCCGCATGACCGAGATCGCGCAGGGCGTGGCGGCGGCCTTCCGCTGCACCGCAGAGGTATCCTTCGCCGATTACTGCCCCTGCATGGTGGTGGACAAGCCCCTCGCCGAGAATGCGATGGACTATATGACCGAGCTGCTGGGGAAGGGCGCTATGGACATGACCGCCCTCACCGGCGGCAAGCCCGGCGGCGGCAGCGAAGATTTCGCCTTCGTGAGCCATGAAGTGCCTACTGTGAGCATGTTCATCGCCGCAGGCGGCCCGGAGCAGGGCTGCTGCTACGGCCAGCACCACCCCAAGGTGCGGTTCGACGACAGCATCCTCTACGAGGGCTCTGCGGCCTTTGGCTGGTTCGCACTCCGCTGGCTGTACGACAACGCCGACATCGCGTTCTGATCTTAAGACAGCAAAAGGCCCTCTCAGCGCCGCTGAGAGGGCCTTTCTATCGCTATCAGGTGTGGGTGCAGAGGTAATCCACCCATGCGTCGTACCCGGCGGGCAGCAGATGGTAGCCGTCCGGCTGGGCGTATTCCTCGATGAGATCGCCGTTCTCGTCGGCCAGCACCTCCCAGAGGTTCAGGAAGGTGCAGCCCTTTTCCAACGCGATGGCCGAAAGAGCATCGTTTATCTCACAGAGCCGCTCCTTGTAGAGGCCGGGGGACTTTTTGCTCACTTCAGGCCGGACCGGGGTGATGGACTGGACGTAAATTTTCGTGTTGGGCAGTGCCTGCGAGATCATGTCCAGCATCAGCCGGTAATAGGTGAGGAAGCTGGTATAATCGCTGTCAGCGGTCAGCACATTGGTACCCAGCAGGATGTAGAGCGCCCGGGGCTGCTGGGAGGCCAGCGTCTCCATCGGGACTTCCTTTTCGCCGTCGGCCCGGCGGCAGGTGGTGTTGTTGACGACGGCATTGGGGCCGACGCCCTTATAGGCGCAGAAGCGCGCGTTGGGCAGGCCGGTGTCGTACAGCTGCATCCCCTGCGTCAGGCTGTCGCCCAAAAAACTCACGTCCGAAAAGCTGCTCCGCTCCACGGCAGGGCTGGCAGGCTGGGCCGCGAGGCGGAAGTCCATCGCGGTCATCCCGTTGTCGAGGGTCTGGACACTGAGGCGTCGGGCCGGGGTGTAACTGATGGTGTTCCACTCGCTGCCGGTCAGCTCCTGCTGCAGAATGGTGGGACCTTGGGCCGTATTGGGGGCTGGCTCGCGGTGAAGGCGCTTCCAGAGGACGCCCACAGCGGCCAGAAGCACCAGTAGGATGAGCAGCGCAGCGGTGATGAACACTCTGCGCCAGCGCCGATGAAGGATGCGGCGGCGATATTCCTGATAATCTGCCATAATGTCCTCCTGTGGCGGAATGGGTACTTTTGCCCCTATTATACAGCACAGCCCCGGCCCGTGCAACCCGTGAGGAAAAATTCCCATATTCCGGGGGCCTGCCCTTGCGTTTTCTGTTATAAATATGATATACTAAAGTGAATCAAGTATGATAGGGAGGATTTCACGATGCCATTTACTCCGAAACTGACTTATAAAGGCAAGCCCCTCGTCCGCAAGGACAATGAGCTGTATTACGGCTGCATGACCGACCCGTATGTGCTTTATCTGCAGATCCAGTCCACCAAGACCGTGGGCGGTGTGGATGTGGCAGACAAGGTCCATCTGCAGCTGCTCTCTACCGATGAGTCCAAGCCCCGTGAGGCCCGCGTGGCACGTCAGACCACCAAGAACGGCCTGTACAATGCACTGGACATCGGCAGCATCTGGCTGCAGAAGGCAAACGAGAACGGCTGAACCCAAACGCGAACCGCAAGCTGCTGAAAGGGACTGCTCCTGCATGGAGCGGCCCCTTTTTTGCTGTGCAAATATTTTGCGTTATGCGGAACTTTGTGGTATACTTATCCTGATATTTTATGCACAAAAGGCAGGAATGAAATTATGCTGCATGATCCGGAACTGCATTATCTGGATAACGCCGCCACCACCATCGTTGCTCCCGAGGTGGCAGACGTGATAGACAAGGCCATGCGGGAGCACTGGGCCAACCCCTCCAGCCTCTATGCCCCCGGCGCACGGAGCGAAGAGGCCCTGAACGCCGCCCGTGCCGCCGTGGCCCGCACCCTGGGCTGCAAGTCGAAGGAGCTGTACTTTACCTCCTGCGGCAGCGAGGGCAATAATCTGGCCCTGCTGGGCGCGGCCCAGACCCGCACCTTCGGCAAGGGCATCGTGGTGTCGGGCTTCGAACACCCCAGCGTCCAGCGCCCGCTGGAACGTCTGGCCGCGCAGGGCTATAACGTCACTGTCGTGAAGCCTCAGGCCGACGGCACACTGGACATCAACAAGATGCTGGATGCCGTGGACAAGAACACCATCCTCGTGGCCTGCATGATGGTCAACAACGAGATAGGCACCCGCAGCGACGTGGAGCGTCTGGCTGCCGAGGTCAAGCGCCGCAACAGCCGCACCATCGTCCATGTGGACGCTGTGCAGGCGTGGATGCGCGTCCCCATCAAGCTGGACAACATCGACACGATGACCGTCAGCGGCCACAAGATCCACGCACCTAAGGGTGTCGGTGCGCTCTACCTGAGTGACCGGCTGGTGCAGGCGTTCCAGCCGCCCTATCTGGGCGGTGAGCAGGAGCGCGGTCTCCGCCCCGGCACCGAGAACCTGCCCTATGCGCTGGGCCTTGCCGCTGCGGCCACCCGCCTGGCCGGCAGCATCAAGAGCCGTGACAAGGCCGTGCGCGCCCTCAACGACCGCCTCCGCGCGGGGCTTTCTGTGTTCCCGGAGGTGGAGATCAACAGCCCGGCGGGCGCTGTGCCTGAGGTGCTGAATTTCAGCGAGAACTGCATCAAGAGTGAGACGATGCTGGCCTGGCTGTCCGAGAGGCAGATCTACGTCTCGTCGGCCAGTGCCTGCGGCAGGGGACAGCCCAGCCACACGCTGGCGGCCATGGGCCGCGACCCGCTGGCCATCGACACGGCCATCCGGGTGTCCTTCTGCGCCGACAACACCCCGGAGGATGTGGACGCCTTCCTCGAGCGCTTTGAGGATGGCATGAAGCACTTGCAGAGAATCAAAAAGTAAGGAGTAACGATGAGAGAAGTCATTATGGGCTATCAGGGCGAAATGTCCCTGAAGGGCCTCAACCGCAACCAGTTTGAATCGACGATGATGAAGATCCTGCGCTACCGTCTCAAGACGGTGGGCAAGTTCCGCGTCTACTGCACCCAGTCCACCTTCTACATGGAGCCGGAAGAGGAAGATATTGATATGGACCTCGCCTTTGAGCGGGTGAGCAAGGTGTTCGGCCTCGCGGCCCTCAGCCGTGCTGTGGTCTGTGAGAAGGATTTCGACACCATCTGCCAGACCGCCGAGGATTATCTGGGCGACAGCCTCCACGGCATCAAGACCTTCAAGGTCGAGGCCCGCCGTTCCGATAAGACCTTCCCCATGACCAGCCCCGAGCTGATGCGGGAGCTGGGTGCCTATCTGCTGGGCAGGCACAACTACCTGCGGGTGGACGTCAAGAACCCTCAGTTCAAGGTCATCGTGGAGATCCGCGATTACGGTGCGTATATCCACGGCCCCAAAATACAGGGTGAGGGGGGTCTGCCTGTCGGAACTTCCGGCCGCGCCCTCAATATGCTGTCCGGCGGCATCGACAGCCCTGTGGCGGCATATCGGATGGCAAAGCGCGGCCTCGGTCTCGACCACATCCATTTTGCGTCCCCTCCGTATACTTCTGAACGCGCAAAACTGAAAGTTAAGGCTCTGGCCCAGCTCATCACCCCCTATACCGGCAGCACCAACCTCTTTGTGGTGCCGTATACCAAGCCTCAGGAGTATATCCGCGATAACGCGCCCGACGTTCTCTTCACCGTCCTCATGCGCCGCAGCATGATGCGCATTGCCAACATCATCGCCCGGAAGCAGGGCTGTGAAGCCCTCGTCACCGGCGAGAGCCTGGCACAGGTGGCCAGCCAGACCGTCAAGGCTCTGCAGTGTACCGACGCCGCCCAGGACCTGCCCATCCTCCGCCCCCTCATCGGCATGGACAAGACCGAGATCGTCGAGACGGCCCGCCACATCAACACCTTTGAGACGAGCATCCTGCCCTATGAGGACTGCTGCACCATCTTTACCCCGCCGCACCCGAAGATCCGCCCCGAACTGAGCGAGATCCTCGAAGCCGAGGCCGGGATGCCCGGTCTGGCAGAGCTGGAAGCCGAGGCCGCAGAGGCTACCGAGCGCATCCGCCTGCGCATCACCGACGACGTGGAATTCGAGGGCTGAGCCATGACAGCAGAGATCATCAGTGTGGGTACCGAGCTCCTTCTCGGCAACATCCTTAACACCAACGCCCAGTACCTCAGCCGGGAGCTGGCTGATCTGGGCATCACGGTCCAGCGGGAGAGCACCATCGGCGACAACCATGGCCGTCTGGCCGATTTCGTCAACGAGGCCAAGAGCCGCTGCGACTTGCTGGTCTTTACCGGCGGCCTCGGCCCCACGGCAGACGACCTGACCAAGGAGACCGTTGCCGCCTGCTTCGGGGATGAGCTGGCCTTCGATGAGGCCGAGTGGGACAAGATCACCAGCTACTTTGCCCGCACCGGCCGCGAGACGACCCCCAACAACCGCAAACAGGCGATGGTCCCCACCAGGGGCCATAAAATCATCAACAACCACGGCACTGCCCCCGGCGCGTGGTTCGAGCAGGACGGCCACTGCGCCGTCCTCATGCCCGGCGTCCCCCACGAGATGAAGGCCATGTGGACGGAGAGCGTCCGCCCTCTGCTGATGGAGCGCCAGAACTGCACCCTCCACTCTGTCACCCTCCGTGTGCTGGGCGGCGAGAGCGATATTGAGTATAAGGTGCGCGACCTGCTGGAAAACCCGAACCCCACCGCCGCCATCTACTGCAAGACCGGCGAGTGCGAGATCCGCATTACCGCCCGCGCCCGCTCCGACGAGGACGGCGAAAAAATGTGCCGCGCGTATGCCAAAAAGTTCTATGATATGCTGGGCGATGCGGTGTATGATGAGGATGTGGCCGGTCTGGAAGAGACGGTGGTCCACACCCTGCAGGAAAAGGGTCTGACCATCGCCACCGCCGAGAGCTGCACCGGCGGCCTCATCGCACAGCGCCTGACCTCCGTGTCCGGCTCCAGCGAGGTGTTCGGCTATGGCTTTGTCACCTACTGGGAGCAGGCCAAGGCAAAGCTCGTGGGCGTGGACCCGGCGGTCATCGAAAAGTACAACGTCGTGTCCGCCCCCGTGGCGGCACAGATGGCTCTGGGCGCGGCAAAGGCTTCGGGCGCTGACATCGCTGTGAGCGTCACCGGCGTGGCCGGCCCCACCGGCGGCGACGAGGTGCGCCCTGTGGGCACCGTCTATCTGGGCGCTGCCCGGGATGGCGTGGCCTGCGTCAAGAAGCTTTTCGTCTCCCGGCCTGACCGTGCGCTGGTGCGCGCCCGGGCCGCACAGGCTGCGCTGGAACTGGCGCTGCGTCTGGCACAGGGCAAAGTCCCTGCCGGGACGCAGGCCCTCACCGCGGCCCAGCAGTCGGACGACGAAGCGCTGGCTGCACTGGATGAGGCGTTCGTCCGGTAAAAATCAAAAATGAGGGGTTGATGGGATTTGGCAGAGGAGACCCGCTGTGTGCTGCGCCTGTACGGTGCGCCGCAGGGACGGCTGGCAGCTGCTGTGGCGCTGTTTGCGCCCCAATGGAGGGCTGAGGCCCAGTGGAAGAGCCGGGGCGCAGAGACGCTGCTGGCTGTCCATGCGGACACGCCCACGGGACTGAAAAAGGCGGCTCAGAGCCTCCGCAGCAGCTTTGGCGCGGACGTATATGGTGCAGGCGATACCACTCTGGCCGCTGCCGCCGTGCAGGCGCTGGAAGCCCACGATCGTCTGCTGGCCTGCGGTGATGCCGCCGCCGGTGCGCTGCTGGAATCCCGGCTTGAGAAAGTCCCCGGTGCCGAGAAGGTCTACGACTTCGGCACCATGAGCTATGCCGACGCCAAGGTCGGCCCCCAAATCGAAAAGCGCGCCCGGGCCAAGCTCGGCGGGGAAGGGGACAACCCCGACCCTGTCCGTCTGGCTCTTTCCCGGGCGCAGGCGGCCCGCCGCATCGTGGGAACAGAGCTGGCCGTGGCCTGTGCCGAGCGGGAAAGCGACCATGTGCTGGTGCTCTGCACGAAAAAAGGCTGCTGGCTCCGCACCGTCCCCGCCGCAGATAACCCCGGCCTCTGGCTGCTGGATATGGTGCGCCGCGCCGCTGCCGGTCTGCCGCAGGCCGAGGGGACAGGCTTCCTTCCCGCCGGACAGACCAAACAGAGCGATCCTCCGGGCCGTTCGCAGGACCCCACCCCAAAGAAGAAGCATCCTCTCCGCGTTCTGCTGGCGGTGCTGGTGATCCTGGCGCTGGCGGCGTTCGGTGTGGCGTGGTATCTCACGGGCGGCGATCTCGCCGCCCTGCCCCAGCGCCTGAAGACCCTGCATCTGCCCGAGTGGGTCACCCTCTGGCAGGCCCATGAGCCGAAGCCCGGTGCAAGACTGATATAAAACACAAAGGGGCCGCTTCCCGGCAGAAATACGGGAAGCGGCCTCTTTTTATACAGCACAAAACCCCGCCGCAATGGGATGCTTCCCAATGCGGCGGGGCATTTGTGTTAAAATACAGTCAAGTGACAGTGCTTAGAGCTGGCTCTGATATTCCTTGCGGTAGCCTTCCAGCTCCTTCTGGTTGCCATAGACGAAGTGACCGTTGGCGATTTCCTCCCAGACCGGCTTGTCCACGCTGTAGTCGTGGATGGAGGGGTCGTAGACCAGAAGCTTCTTCTTCTTTTCCAGACCCGGGTCAGGGATGGGAACAGCGCTCAGCAGGGCTTTGGTGTAGGGATGCAGGGGATGGAGGAACAGCTCTTCAGCCTCTGCAAGCTCCACGATGCGGCCCTTGCTGATGACGGCGATGCGGTCCGAGATGAACCGGACGACCGACAGGTCGTGGGCGATGAACAGGTAGGTCAGACCGCGGGACTTCTTCATGCTGTTCAGCAGGTTCAGCACCTGCGCACGGATGGAGACGTCCAGTGCGGAGATGGGCTCGTCGGCCACGATGAACTCCGGCTCCATGACCAGCGCGCGGGCAATGCCGATACGCTGGCGCTGGCCGCCCGAGAACTCGTGGGGGAAACGGGAAGCAAACTCCGGCAGCAGGCCGACCTCATGCAGAGCGTCCATCACTTTCTCATGCAGGTCGTTCTGGTCCTTGTACAGGTGGTGGTTGAGCAGGCCCTCCGCCACGATGTACTCCACCTTGGCACGCTCGTTCAGAGATGCCATGGGGTCCTGAAAGATCATCTGCACTTTGCGGATGACCTCACGGTCCAGCTCTTTGGGAATTTTGCCGTTGATCTTCTGGCCCTTGAAATAGATGTCGCCGCCGGAAGTGGGGTTGATGCGGCAGATGGCACGGCCAATGGTGGTCTTGCCGGAGCCGGACTCACCCACCAGCGAGAACGTCTCGCCCTTGTAGATGTCAAAATTGACATGGTCCACGGCCACAAATTTCTTTTTGCCAGAGCCAAAGGTGATCTGAAGGTCTTTCAGCTCAATCAGCTTTTCGCGCTCAGCCATTGAAGTTGGAACCTCCCATCTTTCCCATTTTCTCGCGCAGGTTCTGGATGGAGTGCGGGCGCTCCATCTTGGGAGCACGCGGGTCCAGATACCAGGTCTTTGCTGCGTGGGTCTCGCTTACCTGGAAGAACGGAGGTTCTGCCACAAAGTCGATGGCCAGCGCATGTTTGTTGCGGGGTGCAAATGCATCTCCCTTGATCTCGTTGAACAGGTTCGGCGGGGTGCCGTCGATGGTGGGCAGGGCCTCGCCCTTGGTGCCCAGCTGCGGCAGCGCCTGCAGCAACGCCCAGGTGTAGGGGTGCCATGCGTCGTAGAAGATCTCTTCCACGGTGCCGTACTCGACGATCTGGCCCGCGTACATAACGGCCACGCGGTCGGCCACGTTTGCCACAACGCCCAGGTCATGGGTGATGTAGATGACCGACATGCCCAGCTCTTTCTGCAGGTCACGGATCAGCTGCAGGATCTGCGCCTGAATGGTCACGTCCAGTGCGGTGGTGGGCTCGTCGCAGATCAGGATCTGCGGGCGGCAGGCC
>OJRX01002764.1_pt1 | contig 13240 bp, 8 predicted proteins | sample 1599301 | NCBI WGS metagenome assembly OJRX01 (sample SAMN04168656, study PRJEB22393) | human gut metagenome | biome: human gut microbiome; feature: stool | host: Homo sapiens | collected 2014-03-17 | reverse complement strand
ATCGCAGGCGCAGATCGACGCCCGCCAGCACGCTTTCGACAACCAGCCCGACCCGGCCACTCTGGTCAGCCGCGAGGAGATCCGCGCGGCCCTGCTCGACCGTCACACGGCCGCCACGCAGGACAAGCTCGACGCGGCGCACGTGGCCATCTGCGGCTGCGGCGGCCTCGGCTCCACCATCGCGGTGGCGCTGACCCGCATCGGCGTCGGCCACCTGCACTTGATCGACTTCGACCGCGTGGATATGACGAATCTGAATCGCCAGCAGTATTTCCTGAAGGACCTCGGCCAGTACAAGACGGAGGCGCTGCGCAGTAATCTGCGCCAGATCAACCCGTTCATCGAGATCACCATCGACACTGTGAAGGTGACCGACGAGAACGTGCCGACGCTGTTCGAGAATGAGGACATCATCTGCGAGGCGTTCGACGTGCCGGAAAACAAGACGATGCTCGTCAACGCGGTGCTGGAGAATCTGCCGGGCAAGAAGCTCGTCAGCGCGTCCGGCATGGCCGGCTTCCGCAGCTCCAACCTGGTGAGCACGCGTCGCGTTTCGAAGAACTTCTACTTCTGTGGCGATGGCGAGACGGCTCCGGTACCGGGTGCCGGCCTGATGGCGCCGCGCGTGGGCGTGGTTGCCTGCCACGAAGCGAACATGATCACGCGACTGATCCTCGGCGAGGAAGACGCCTGACGCACTGCTACGTTACTCCACTGCCGTAATCGAAATTTTTATTGCAATTACAAACGCACGTTGCACACAACACAACAGCAGCACAGCAATCGCAACAACAGCAACACCAAACACCCCAACGAAAGGAACCGACGATGAGCACCGAAAACACCATCACCACCGCAGCCGCCGACGTCGCGGCCGCGCCGAACGCCACGCTTGACGAGCTGGTCGGCACCACCACGAACACCGCGATCCTGCCTGAGCCGGACGCGCACGCGTACGACGAGATCGCCACCGGCGACGCCGACCCGCTGATCCTCGGCGGGCACAAGTTCACGAGCCGTTTCATCCTCGGTTCCGGCCGTTACGACCTGAACCTCATCAAGGCGACCATCGAGAACGCGGGCACGCAGATCGTCACCATGGCGCTGCGCCGCTGCCGCACCACCGAAAACAACCTGCTCGACTACATTCCGAAGGGCATCACCATGCTGCCGAACACGTCGGGCGCGCGCAACGCGGAGGAGGCGGTGCGCATCGCACGTCTCGCGCGCGAGGTGTGCCAGACGGACTTCGTGAAGGTGGAAATCGAGCACGAGGCGAAGTATCTACTGCCAGACAACGAGGAGACCATCAAGGCCACGGAAAAGCTGGCCAAGGAGGGCTTTGTGGTCATGCCGTACATGTTCCCGGACCCGATCGCAGCGAAGCGTCTTGAGGACGCGGGCGCAGCTTGCGTGATGCCGCTCGGCGCGATGATCGGCTCGAACAAGGGCCTGCGCGCACGTGACTTCATCGAGGTGATCATCAAGAACTCCAACGTTCCGGTGATCATCGACGCGGGCATCGGCCGGCCGAGCCAGGCCGCGGAGGCCATGGAGATGGGTGCGGATGCGGTGATGGCATACACGGCGATCGCATCCGCCGGCAACATTCCGCTGATGGCGCGCGCTTTCAAGAATGCGATTGAGGCCGGCCGTGAAGCGTACCTGTCCGGCCTGGGAAAGGTTACGGAGGACCACGCCGTCCCGTCCAGCCCGACGAACGAGGCCGACTACATCGGCTGATTCGCGCCGATTTCGTACGATTCGTGCACTAACGTTTCGCACTGTTTTATTGCGATTACACGACGAGGGTCGGTGGAGACGCACATTTTCGCAAGGTTTCCACCGACCCTCTTTCGTCAGATGCGCGGCACGTAGCGCAACACGCGCATGCCACGCATACCGCAGCGACAGGCAATACGTCTACTTCCCTAGAGCCGCCTTCAGGTCGCGGTTCTGGAATCGCTCGTGCAGCAGGCAGTAGCCGCCGAACACGACGAGCCACAGCAGGCCGGCGATGGCGGAACCGCGCGTATCTGCGGACAGGAACAGCGTGACGTACACGAACACGTAGAACGCAATCGCAATCCAGTCGCACACCTGCCATGCCGGCATGACGAAGCCGTCCGGCAGGAAGTCGGCGCTTTGACGGTAGCGGCGGTGCGCAAGCATCGTCAGCACGTAGATGAAGATCACGACGGCGCTGGCTGCGGAGGCGAACAGCACGAACGCGCTGGAGATACCCGGGATCGCGTTGATCAGCGGGGAGAACAGGATCATACAGCCGGACACGATAATCGCCTTCGCCGGCACCTTGTGATCCGACACCTCACCGAGGCGCTGCATAGCGGGCGATTCGGAGTCCTGCGCAAGCTGGTACAGGTGGCGGCCCGCCGAGTAGATTAGCGAATTGAGTGCCGACGCGGCTGCGGTGATCACCACGAAGAACACGAGCGCGGCGGCCCAGTCGAGGCCAGCGTATTTGAACACCATGATGAACGGGGAGCCGAACGAGCCGTCCGCGTTCTGGTGGAAGTTGTGCCACGGCACGATGGCCATGATGGCCACGAGCGCGCCCACGTAGAAGATGAGGATGCGCATGATCAACTCGTTGACGGCCTTCGGCAGCACTTTGCGCGGGTTCTGGGTTTCGGACACGGTCACACCCACGAATTCGATGAGCTGGTAGGCGAAGAACACCATCTGGAAGCTCATGAAGAAGTTCATCCAGCCATTCGGCGCAAGCTGGAAGCCGTCGGCAATGTTCGTAAGGCTCACAGTGGCACCGGAAACCGTGCCGTCCACGCCTTCGATATGCGTGGCCGGGTAGCTGAAACCGAGGAACAGCATCACCACGGCGGTGACAATCAGACCCACAATCAGTGTGATTTTGATCATGGAGAACCAGAATTCCGCCTCGCCGAACACTTTCACGGCAATGAGATTGATGCCGGTGAGCGCCACAAGGAAGCACAGTTCGATAAGCCATTTCCACGCGTTGAGGTCTATGCCGAACGTGCCGAAGAATGTGACGAAATAGGTGCTGACGGCTGTGATTTCGGTCATGCCGGTCAGGATGAGCACAATCCAGTACGTCCAGCCGGCGAATTTGCCCCACGCGCGGCCGAGGTAGCGGGTGATGAAGTTGATGAAGGTGTGCTGGCTTGGGTCGCTGTACATCATTTCGCCGATGGCGCGCATGAGCAGGAACATGATAAGGCCCACGCCGATGTACACGAGGATGATGCTCGGTCCGGTCAGCGCGATCGACTTGCCGGAGCCGAGGAACAGGCCGGTGCCGATGGTGCCGCCGATGGCGATGAATTGGACGTGGCGGTTTTTCAGGCCGCGTTCCATGTCGTTGCCTTTGTCGAGGCTTTCGATGGATTTGATTTGCGCGGTTTCCGTCGCTTCGGACGTGCTTGTACCAGTTTTTCCGGTTTTCGTATTCCCAAAAGTCATAATGTTCACACCCTACCGCGCCAACCGCACAATCTCCGCCGTTGTTCGCACCGCGAAATGCGCTATATGTGGCAGATTCGCATCTTTTCCAAAAAACGCTTTGCGACGGGTGGAGTCAGCTTGCCAAGGTTTTCAGCTTGCCACGGAGCGATTCGTTTTCGCGTTCCAGCTCGTCGATGCGCCGAGCCTGTTGTTTGATGATGACAAGCGCCGTCTCGCTGTCAAGGCCGCTGCTCGCGCTGAGAGGTGCAGGCGGCACGGCGATGGCAGCCGCATCGGACGGGACGGGCACGTCAGCGGATATATACCCCCCCCGACACGTTCGCCCCGTCCAGCGGATGCGGAGCATTTCCAATGTTCGTCTTATCGGGATTGGCGATTCCTGCGATGTCGTCGAGTTTCTCCTTGCGCGTCACCGCATGAACATACAGGTTGACGAGCTCCGTAATGATTTCGCCGTTACTCATGTTACTGCTACCACTCACGGATTTGAGGACGGCAGCCTTCCAACGCGCCACACTTCGTTCTATACGTTTATACCCAATCAGTTCCGGCGGCAATCCCGCCTCGCGGAAGATTTTGGTCGGCGATTCCCCCGCAAGATACCGTATGACACACACCTGTTTGAAAGCGTTGGAGTACGTGATGCGGTCTTTCGATACGTTGGCCACCGCCGGCAGATCCCGCAACATTTGGAGCTCGTCCATGCTGAATGATCCTCCACCGCGCATCGTTTTACCCCCTTTGCTATGCCCCGTGATGAAGCAAGTGTATATCCGACTTCTCACAAGCAGCTTTTCAAATATTGCTGACCGTATATCACTTCAACCGGTCGGTCACACGTCAATGCGGGCGATTATGGAATATCCACAACCGCCCGCATTGACTTTTATTGCGAGTGAGTCAATTCACAACTCACTCACACCGAACGCATGCGTTCAGTACGTGCGGCGACGACTCTTGACCGCCACAGCCACGCCAGCGCCACCCACCAGCAGCGCCACGACGGTGAACAACACGGTTCCCGCGGCACCGGTCAGCGGCAGCTGAGTGACATTCTTCACGTTCAGCACGGTAGCGGTGGCATTCGCAGTGGTGTTATCGACCGGTTGGACCTGACGAAGGGCATCCGGCTCGAAGGTGACGAGACCTTCATCTGTGATCTCCACATTGAAAGTGACCCTGAAGTTCTGGGCGTAGCCGGTCGGAGCCTGAGTCTCCACAACCGTGTAGGTTCCTGCCGCAAGACCCGCGACCTTCACCAAACCATCATTCTCAGTAATGAACGTCTTGGCATCATTCTGATTGGAAACAAACGACCACGCACCGTCCTCAGCCTGCTTAAGGAACTTGCCCTCCGCATTCTTGACAACGAACTTGGCGCCGGCTAGAGGCTTGGCCTCATTCCCTTCCTTGCCAATCTTCGTGAACTGGAAACCGTAGGTCTTAAGGACAGTCTTGCCTTCACCGCTGGTACCATCCTTGGTGGTGATTGTGGCCTTGTTGTCCACACTGCCGCTCAAGCCATCCAACGCATCCTTGGTGACGGTGCCCTGGTACGACACGACGATCGTCCTACCGGCCAGCGTTGTGGCATCGGCAAAATAGATGGTCGTGGTGGTGCCGGATTGAGCATTGCCTTCCTGCGTTATCATGTACAGATCGGGATTCACAGTAGTATGATCTCCGAACTGGACCGTGAAGGCACTCTTTGCCGCAATCTGCAAACCTTTGGACGCAGTATCGGTAATGGTAAAGGGGTACGCATCCCAGCCAGCCGCAGCATGAGGAACGTCCGCGGCCACAGTGAAGTCCACGGTGTCGCCCACCTTTACGCTCTTACCGTTCACATCCACGTCATTCATCCGGGCGAACTTGAGCGGCTCGTCGGTCGGATTCGCGTTCTTCGCGTTGAACTGGCCTTCAGTCGTGATGTTGCCCTGACCGGTCGTCGTATCGGCCGCAATCCTCAGATTGGACAGTCCATTGACGGTGGTGGCCACCACAGCCGGAGTTCCCGACGTCACAGTCGTTTCGCCAGCCTTGGTGAACGTATCCTTCACCAGATACCAGCCTTCTCCGTTCACATTGACCGCCTGGCTCGCATTTGCCTGCTCCGTAGTTACGGTCAGGCCAGTACCATCAGGTCCTGCCGGCGGAGTAATTCCAGCCAAGGTCTTGGCGAAGACACGGAGCTGATCCGCAGTGAACGTCGCCACATAGGCGGCTGGATTATCCTTGTACTCTGTCGGGATGCCGTTGTGGCTTCCATCAGCCACATCAGCAGCGGTGGTCACAGCTCCCTTCCATGCGTCAACCGTTTTCACTTCGACCGAGCCATCGCCAGGATTCTCAAACATGGCAAACTTGTATGGCGTGTACGTATGGCCTTCCTGTGCGTGGTTAACTTGCAGCAATGGAGCATCATCAGCCTGTGCGGCGGCGACGCCGATGGCCATGCCGCTCAGCAACGTTGCCGCGGCGACCAGCCCTGCGAAAAGCTTCCTCATCTTCATGAGAATCTCCTCTTCCTTGATTGTTGGTTACTGTTTTCTGCAATCGCGGGAGGCGGGAACCCAACGCGCCCCCGCGATCCGCAAATCCTGTGTTATTCAGCTGAGCCGCTTCTTGCGTCTCCACTGGTCGGCCGCAGCGACGGCGAGCAATGCCAACACGCCAACTCCGCCGGCCGCAATCTGCCACCATCGTTCCGCACCCATGCGGCCCGTCAATGGCAGTGACGATGCCGAAATGTATTGGTTGGTGAACAGCATTGGCCGGGTCTCGTCCCAATTCGAACCAGCGGCACCATAATCGGTTTGCAGCTGGGTCACCGATTCGACAACGGCCTTCCATTCACCGGACGTTCCGTCTTTCATCACGGACACGACCACCCGGTATTCCGCCTGCGAGTAATACATTGCGGAAGCATTACCAGCGTTCTCCGTCACAAGATATGTGTACTCGGCTTCACCTGCGTCATACGTGATGTCGCCGAAGTAAGCAACGTGATCGTCAGACGAATCGCGTTTCACCGTCACCGTGCACGCCGACTGGTTCTTGCAGGAAGCTGGCATCGGCGCGTCTGGATTGGAATCGTCTGCCTTCAGCTTGAAAGTGAACTCGTCGGAATCCTTCCAATCGCGGCCGACCAGCTCCTTCTGCACGCCAATCGCATGCGTCAGCATGGTCTGCTTCAACGTGTTGGTGATGACTACTGTGGCGTTCTGCGATGCCATGGATTCCGGCACCGTCACCACATTGCCGTCAGCAAGATTTCCATCGCCGACCTTGTGCTGGTAGGAAGCCTTCCACAAGTGGCTGTCCGGTTCGACTTCCGTCACCGCGTACGTCTTTTGGGCGCCTGCCGGAATAATCACGTCGGTGGACCATTTGCCGCTATCGTCACGCTTCAGCGTGACCGTCTTATAGGTATCGTTGCCCTGTTTGATATCCACCGTGATGCTTTCCGGCTTCTGGCCGTTACCGCTCCACTGCTTGTCGATGTGCAACGTCGAGGAGACTACCTGCACCACCGGGTGCGGATACGGGTTCTCACTACACTTATGATCCACGCCATCGGCCGAGTACGCCAGGCACGCGGAATCGTTCGCATGGAAACCCGGCTGGTTCGAGGACGTGGCGTTTCCCGGCAGATCGGTGTTCGCGTCACCCTTTACGCCGTCATATCCATCCTTACCGGCGTTCAGGTTGGCGGCATACTCGTCATACGCTTTCTGCGTGGGTTTCACGTTGTATTCCAGCGTGTATGTCACGTTGTTGACCAGAGGCTTCAGGAATGCGACCGTGAATTTCTTCGTGCTCGCGTCATACGTCAAGGTGTAATCGACATTCTTAGTCAAGGAGACCACCTTGCCGGAAGCATCCTTGGCAACGACCTTGTAGTTGCTATCCGCAAGCTCGACATAGCCGGAGAGCGTGTCCTCCATGGTCACCTTGGTGTATGCGGATGTGGTGGTCTCGCTCCTCTCAATCTCGTCGAAGATGGCATTCAGCTCCGAAGCGTTCGTGGCGGCCTTGTAATACCCGGCGTCTTTATCTCCGTCGCCACGATTGTCGTACGCTGTCGCCTTTGGGAAGTTGCTGGACACCGCATGCATGAACTGGTTCTCGTTGCTTTTGGTCGAGGACGGATCAGCACCGGAGAAGATGCCGATGGAATACACCGTGTCACCTTGATCCTTCAAAGTTTTCGCTGCGGTGACCGCGCCGTTCGCCACCAAAGCATTGAAATTGGACACCGACGTAGGCGTGCCGTCCGTAAAGAAGATGACGACTTTCTTCGCATCGGTCCGGGCATTTTCCATTACCTTGACCGCGCGCTTGAATCCATTGTCGGCGCGGGTGGCGCCAGCGGCTTTGAGTTTGCTGACTTTGTTCTCCAGACCGTTCATATCCGCAGTCAGATCGCTAACGATTTGGGAGTAGTTGTAGGTGTACCCACCACTTCGGTACGTGTCATCCCCGATTTTGTCCTTTTCATCGCCGGCGAACTTCACCAGTCCAACGCGAACCAGTTCGGAACCGGCCTCCGTATTAGTATCCGCAGCTTCATCAAGAAATGCTTTAACCGCTTCGTTCAGTGCGACTAACCGCCTGGTCCTATCCGTTGAGCCCATCGGGTCATCCATCGAACCGGACACATCCAGCACCAGCGTGAAGTCGATCGGCTGGGTGGTGGTGACCGTGGTGCTGTTGACGGCGCCCTTCACATCCACGTTCACGGTGTAACTGCCATCATCGTTCTTCTTGATGCGCTTATGCTTCTCCGGAGCGCCCAACTGAGAACCGGTCTCGTTCTGCGCAACCGACTGCGCCCGATTTGCTCGCGCAATCGGTTGAGCGGACAACGTAACTGGCTGCTCATCAGGTTGTTCAGATTGTTGTTCAGATTGTTGTTCAGATTGTTGTTCAACCTCCTGCTCAACCCACTGCTCAGTCTCTTCTTCCGTTTCTTGTTCCGTTTCTTGTTCGACTTGCTGGTAAGCCTCTTGATCTGACGGCTGCTCTTGCTCTGACGGCTGCTCTTCTCCCACCATCAAATTTTGTTCCACCGGCTGTGAATCCTCTTGCCCAGATTCTTGCAATACCGGCTGCTCGATTTGTTGTTCCAAGGCTCCCGTGGCATCTTCCGCCGCCGCTGACGAAGCAGTGACGCACCCCACGCCGGCGAGCATTGCGACCGTCGCGACGGCCGCAATGACACGACGCGTGAACAGACCTGTGCCCCTTGCCCTGTTTCGCTCAAAGACGTGTCTCATACGCCTACCCCCTTGTACCGTTAAGCGATCGGGGAAATACCTTCCTCCTTCGACCGGTATATTTGATGCGTCTTCGCTTCACATACCGTCCGACAATCGCTTCGTTGCCTAAACCTTAAGGAGAAAAACAGAGGGATACATACCCTCCCAACGAGGTAATCAAGGGGATATACTTTCCTTGAAATCGCACATATCATCGCGATTCTAGAGTATTCTTGCCCCCGTAAATCGCGATGCAAAAACTATAAGCAAACGTTGTCATGTCTCTTTCAGAATTTTCCCCGACAAAAAAGCATCTGTCAAGTGCAACATTAACGCCATCAACCCCTAGTTGCGCTTTGGCCACCAAGCGGCATGCCTACGGACATGCCACGGACAGCGGAGCAGCCAAACCAACAACAAACCGACCAGCAACGTGGCAGCTGACACCACGCCCGCAATCACACGCACATCTTTTGCCGCATCATCCTCCGCGGGAATCTCTTCGGGAATGGCGGAACGCAGCGCAGAAACCAACAGACGGTGCGTATTCACGCCATACGGGGTGCATGTCATCAACGTCACACGGTCCTCGCCGGGCACGATCTTCAACTTCGACGTGTCATCCGGGTTGATTTCGGTGATGCGATCCACCATATAGCCAAGCGTATGGCCCATCACATCGATATAGAAGTAATCACCAACCCGTATCTCATCCAAACGCGTAAACATTGAGGCTTCAACCAAACCCCGATGTCCGGTAATCACCGCATGCGTATCCTTGCCACCCACCGGCAGACTACTGCCATACAAATGCCCCGCACCGGACGCAAGCGTCTGCTCCGACGTGCCATGGTAAATCGGCAAATCCACAGAAATCTTTGGAATGCGGATGGAACCCATCACGCCATCGCCAGTATCCAGCAAACGCTGGTATTCCGCGTCTTTGGAGCTAGCGGAATCCTTGTTACCATCGCCAGTGGCGTCTGCGCCCGTCGAGCTGGAACCAGAACCGTCGCTGGAGCCAGACTGATTGTTGTTGTACAACTCGGCGAGCGGATCCTCAGCCTCGCCAATCACCGGCTGCCCCGACTTGGCGAGACGCTTGTTGTACGCCCCAGCTGCGGCGAATGCCTCGTCGGCCTGCGGATACGGCCAGCCCGCGACGCTCTGCTCGGAACGGGCGGACGTGCTCGCCAGCTTTTGCGCGGACTGGTATTGCAGCACTTTCGGGAAAAGACCAATGCCGATTGCGGAGAAAATCAGCACCGCCGCAAGCACGCGCATGGCAATGGACTTGTTGCGATCCGCGCGACGCTCGCGAATCTCTTCGGACACATCGGTCGCCTCCGCGAACGTCGGCGGAACGTAGGTGCGCGTATCTTGCGACCCGCTGCTTCTCGACCCGCCGCACGTGCCCCCTCGCAAAATGCCTGCCATCAGTCTAAGCCCCCTTGAACCACCTAGTACAGGGACATTATATGGCGTTCCGGACGGACTTTGCACCCTACCTAGTGCGCTTACAAACAAAACAGTTCCGCCATTTTCCACGGATAATAAAAGCTTATAGAACCCCCCTCCCCCATAAAATTAACAAAAACTTAACCTCACCCCCAGCGCGTCATGGGGGTCACCGCGTATCCGAGCACCGTCACGCAGACTCACTAGGCTGGAAACATGACGCAAGAGCTCGTTTCATTAACCATCATCATGGCGGTGGCGGCCGTCAGCCCGATTGTGGCGCAGCTGATTCCGGGAAGGTTCATTCCACAAACCGTACTGCTGCTCGCCGCCGGAGCCACGCTCGGCCCGTACGGACTGGGCATAATCGGAGTGAACGACGCCGTGAAACTCTTGAGCGAGCTCGGCATGGCGTTCCTATTCCTGCTCGCCGGCTATGAAATCGACCCGAAACGACTCGCCGGACATCAAGGCAAAGTCGGCCTTGTCACATGGATCATCACCTTGGGGCTCGCCGGACTCGTCGTGACCCTTCTTCCATTCTTCGCAAAGCAGGGCATCGACGGCATCGCCACGGTAATCGCGCTTACCACCACCGCTCTCGGCACGCTCATGCCGATTCTCAAGGAACGCAACCTCGAAGGCACCCCCATCGGCGACGCCATCATCTCGTACGGCACGTGGGGCGAACTTGGCCCAATCCTTGCCATGGCCATCCTGCTATCCACCCGAACCGGCTGGCAGACCATGCTCGTGCTCGGCGCATTCCTTGCCATCTGCCTACTGTGCGCGATGCTACCTACGAAAGCACTGAAAACCGGCCATCGCCTGTACCGTTTCCTTACGGAAAATGCGAACACGTCATCGCAAACGCTCATGCGACTGACCACATTCCTGCTCATCTTCCTTGTCACCATTTCTGCACTGTTCGAACTTGACGCGGTGCTCGGCGCGTTCGCCGCAGGCTTCATCCTGCGCTACATCATCCCCGACGGCAGCAAGTCGCTGGAAATGAAGTTGGAGGGTGTCGGCTACGGCTTCCTCATTCCTGTATTTTTTGTGGTGTCAGGCGCCGCGATCAACGTGCGCGCCGTGGCAGGCCGGCCCGCACTGCTCGTCGCGTTCATCGTCATGCTCATGCTGATTCGCGCGGTGCCCGTATATGTTGCGCTATCGCTCGACAAACGCGAGAATCCGCTGTCATCGCATCACCGCGTCACCGTAGCGCTGTATTGCACGACCGCGCTGCCGATCATCGTCGCCGTCACGTCGCTGGCGGTGAAGGTCGGCACCATGCAAAGCGACACCGCGTCGACACTGGTCGCAGCCGGCGCGATTACGGTGTTCCTGATGCCGCTGCTCGGCTCGATCACGTATCAGGTGGCCGACATCCACCCCGTCACCGCGGTGCGGGAGATTGCGCATACGCCATCCGAATGGCGTGCGATTGTGCGCGAGCACGTGCAGGTGCGTGCGCTGCTGCACCATCAGGACCGGCTCAAGCGTATGGCGGAGACGTTGGACGCACTGGAAGCGCATGGGCGCGGCGACGAACATCGGGCCGAGCTTGTGGAACGCGCCCGACATGAGATTGACCGGCAGCTGAAGGAACTCGGCCTCGACCCGCAGCTCACCACCCAACTCCCCCACAGCTACCGCTACCCGAAGAACTGAGAGGGCTTCGGAGGGGCGCTACTCCACGGACTTGAGGGAGCTGATGGGGTCGATGCGGTCGAGGACGGGGTTGACGAACAGCTGCACGAGCAGCGCGAAGGCCATGGTCGCCACGGCCGCGATCACGTAGCTCAGCGGCTTGACCTCCACCTCGAAATACAACGAGGGCATGTTGAGCGCCATCGTCAGCATGCCGCCGACGAGCCGGCCGAGCGGCAGGCCCAGTATCACACCCATGACGGTGAGGATCATCATCTCGCGGTTCACGTAATGGTGCACTTCGCGGTCGAAGAAGCCAAGCACCTTGAGCGTGGCCATCTCGCGCACACGTTCCGACACGTTCGTATTGGCGAGCGTGAACAGCACCACAAGCGCCAGACCGCCGGCGAGCGCCACAATCAGCGCCACCACCGCGCCCATGAGGTCGAATTTGAAGCTGTCGGCCATGTGCGCGCAGCTTACGGCCTTCATCACCGAACTGTCCTCTTCGAGCGATTCCGCATAGTCGGTTTGCGAAGTGTCGGAGCCGGAAAGCTTGGCGAGCATGGCGTTCCACGTCAGAGCCTCGGAATCCTCGGAACTCTTGGAATTCTTGGTGTTCTTCGCGTCTTTCGAGTCGAAAAGCTTGGCGTAGTAGGTTTCGCTTACATACACATCCGAGCCGATGAGGTTGCGATTCACCGCGCTCACCTTCGCCGTGGCCTGCACGCCGTCGCCGTTGGTCAGTCGCACCTTGGAACCGGCCTTGACGCCCAGCGCGCTTGCCGCCGACTGCGCGACGATCACGCCATCGTCATCGAGTTTCAGCGAACCGGTTTTGCCGACGCCGGACGTGCCCAGCATGCCGGACGAGACCGGCTGCAACGTGACCATTTCGCCCAAATCGGACAGATGCTTTTCCGGCACCGCGACCAGCTGGATGCTTTCGCTGCCGCTGCTGCCGGCCTTGCCGCTGTCACCGTCGCCACTGCCCGCAACCGTCAAATCGCCCGATTCTATGCGCACGTCAAGCGATGACGTGACGCGCCCGTCTGACGCGACTTTCGTGCGCATCGCCGACGCGTCCGAATCGTCGGAAACCACCATCAGGTCGTACTGGTAGATGTCGCGGTATTGCTTGATGCCGAGGTCTGCGACGGTGTCGTTGATGGCCAGGCCGCAGACGATCAGCGCGGTGCAGCCGGCCACACCGCCGACCGTCATGATGAGGCGCGATTTGAAGCGGAAGATGTTGCGCGCGGTCACTTTGCCGAGGAAGCCGATGCGATTCCAGACCGGCCGAATCCGTTCCAGCAGAATGCGCGAGCCGGCGCGCGGCGCTTTCGGACGCATCAGCGCGGCGGGCGTCATGCGCATCTCCTGCACGCACGCGTAAATGGTGG
>OJRX01002748.1_pt1 | contig 13319 bp, 10 predicted proteins | sample 1599301 | NCBI WGS metagenome assembly OJRX01 (sample SAMN04168656, study PRJEB22393) | human gut metagenome | biome: human gut microbiome; feature: stool | host: Homo sapiens | collected 2014-03-17 | reverse complement strand
CGACGAGGGGCGGACGCGCCCGTCGCCGGAGCTTATCGCGGCCAAAACCGCGGAGTGCCGGGAGACGCTGCTCCGGCTGGAGCGGCGCATGACGGAGCTGGAAAGGCTGGGAAAAGAACTCGCAAAACCGAAGAAAATGGAAAAAGCATTTATCAAAGAGCTGCCGGCGGTCGTCGTCGCCAGCCACCGCCGGGTCGTCAGGGGCTACGACGAAGTGTTCGACCTCTGCCCCAATGTCATCGGACCGGAGATGGCGCGGCTGGGTTGCGAATGTTCCGAACCGGGCTACTGCTTCACGATCGACCACACCTGCGAATTCAGGGAACGGGACATCGACATCGAATACTGCGAAGCGGTGACCGAACGGAAAGAGGAGTCGGAGCTGATTGAATTCAAGGAGCTGGAGGCCGTGCCGACGGCCGTGTGCATGTATCACCGCGGAAACTACGACACCCTGCCGCAGACCTTCGCCGAACTTTACGCATACGTCGAAAAAGAGGGATACAAGCTCGCGGGAAGCCCCCGGTTCAGCTATATCGACGGCATCTGGAACAAGGACAGCGAGGAAGAGTGGCTGACCGAAATTCAGATTCCGGCAGGCAGGTAAGCCCGCCGTCCTACCCTTTCGGACCTCCGTACCCTGCCGGTACGGAGGTCTTATTTATATATGTATCAAAATTTTCTGCAAAATATAGTACTATGCATTGCAAAGTATAAACATTTTTACATATCTTTGCCACGTCAACTAAAATGCTACGCAGATTACAATTAAACGCAGAATATTATGAAAAAACTTATCCTCCTTATCCTGCTGCTCGCAATGGCTGCGGCGAACGCAATAGCGGCCCGCATGTATCCGGCCGGAGGCCGCGTCGTGGACGCGCAGGGACAGGCCGTGGAGTATGCGACGGTGGTACTGCTCAGGGGCGGCGAGCAGGTGGCCGGCATGGCGACCGACGACGCCGGACGTTTCGAGCTGAAGGTCCCGACGGGCGAATACACCCTCTCGATCCAGTATCTGGGTTTCGATCCCGTCCTGCGGCAGGTGCGCGTCGATGCGGACAACGATTTGGGCGACATCGTGCTGAAAAGCTCCTCGACGCAGATCGAGGGCGTGGTGGTCAAGGCGCAGCTGATCCGCCGCGAGGCCGACCGCTTTGTCGTCGATGTGGCCAACGCCCCGGCGGCGATCGGCAAGGATGGCATCGAACTGCTGGAGCGCGCTCCGGGCGTATGGGTGGACGACGAGAAGATCTCGATCAACGGCAAGAGCGGTTCGAAGGTGTACGTCAACGACCGCGAGCTGCGCATGGAACCGGCGCAGCTGCTGACCTACCTGCGTTCGCTGCGCGCCGACGACATCCAGAAAATCGAGGTCGTGCCCACGACCGGCGCGGACTACGATGCGGATTCGTCGGGCGGCATCATCCGGATAACGCTCCGCAAACGCCGCGAAAACGGCATGGAGGGGTCGCTGTCGGTCGATTCGCGGCTGGGCCGCTGGGTGCGGTCGGTCAATCCCCGTGCGCGCGTCAACTACCATTCGGGACGGCTCGACCTCTACGGGCTGGCGTGGTTCAACCTCGAAACCGACGAATTCGAATCGGACGAAAACACCCGCTACACGTCGGGCAGCAACAGTCTCGAAGCCCACTCCGAAAAATTCGAACGCGACCGGAATTTCGGCGCGAGCTTCGGTTCGGTGTACGAGATCAATTCCCGCCAGAGCGTCGGCGCGGAGTTCGAATACTGGCGCAACCGCGAAAAAGGTCCCAACGACTCCTACACGGACTTCACGGCCGCAGAGGGTATGACCCGCACCGACAGCCGCTATGACAATTTCACGGCGCGCAACAACTACTCGCTGACGTTCAACTACATCCGGAAGATCGACTCGCTGGGTTCGACGCTCAAGGTGCTGGCCGACTACAACCGCCGCACCACGGACGCCGAGAACGACAACTTCAGCCGCATAGCCGCTCCGGCCCCCGTGCCCGCCGCAGACTCGGCCTACCGCGACAATTCGGTCTCGGTCTACAACGTGACCACCGCCACGCTGGCCTTCGACAAGAAGTTCTCGCCCCGCTGGTCGCTGCGGGCCGGAGCCAAGTACACCTACAACGACATGCACAACGACGCGCTGTACGAATACCTGAAAGACGACGCATGGGCGCGCAACGACAACCAGAGCTTCACGATCAACTATACGGAGAACATCGCCGCGGCGTACGGCATCGCGTCGGCCAATCTCGGACGCTGGAACTTGGTGGCGGGAGTGCGCGGCGAGTACACCCGCACCGAAGGCAAAGGGCACGGCATCGCGCAGAATTATTTCAGTCTGTTCCCCAACGCCAACGTCTCCTATGCACTCACCAAGGACGGCGCCTATTCGCTGATCGCACAGTACGCCCGCACGATCGAGCGGCCGCGGTTCTGGACCCTCAACCCGCAGCGGTTCCAGATTTCGGACTACACCTATCAGACGGGAAATCCGGAACTCGATCCGGCCTACAAGCACGACGCGAGCCTGACGCTGGTGCTGAAACACAAATACACGCTTACGGGCGGCACCGTCGTCCAGACCGGCGAAATACAACAGACGATGCGTCCCGACGCCGACGACCCGAAACGGCTGTGCATGACGTGGGTCAATTACGACACGACGAAGAGTTATTACGTCTCGGCCAATGCGCCCTGCCAGTTCGCAAAATGGTGGACCATGAACCTCAACGCCACCTACATCCGTCAGGGCCAGCGCATCGACCAGCACACGCCCGAAAAGCACTACAATTTATATTTCGCGAACGCTTCGACCACCTTCACGCTGCCCGCGAAGTTCTACATCGACCTGTCGTACCGCTTTCAGAGCCGCATGGACTTCGGCAACTGCTGGGTGGAGCCGATGCACTTCCTCAATGCGGGGATCAAAAAACGGTTCGGCGACAAGTTCACCGCCGCATGCTCGGTGCGCAACCTGATCGACCGCCCGCAGCACGTCGGCGCACGCGGCGAAGGATTCGTCCGCAGGGTGGATGTCTCCCAGCAATGGAACTGCCGAGAATTCCGCATTTCGCTGAGCTACAACTTCAAGTCGGGCAAGGCCTTCAAGCGCAGGGCCGTCGAGGCGGGTTCGGCCGACGAGAAGAGCCGATTGTAGATCGTCGGGGCCGGCCCCGACGGAGTAAAACGGCTGCTGCCGGGAGCGGATCAAAAACCGCTGAATACAAGCGGATACGGTACATAAATTGCTGCATGGCGGGAAAAACTTCCTGCTATGCAGCATTTCAGTTATCTGGCCGAGATATTCGTCGTGGGCGGCATCGTCTCGGCGCTGATTATCGCGGCCGACCTGCACTCGTGCAGACAGCCGATGCGTATTATGAACAGCGTGTGGATTCTCACCGGCCTGTGGGCCAGCGTCATCGGGCTATGGGCCTATTTCACCTTCGGCCGGCCGCGGCACTGCGACCTCGAAGAGCATAACGGCGGCCGGAAAACGGGGACGAAGCCGGAAACAGGAGCAGAAACACGAGCCGAAGCGGAAACGGGAGCAAGAGCGGCAGAAGCCGGGGCTGACGGCATGCGGAAAATGAGCAGTACGGCAGGCATGGAAAATATGGGTGAAACGGCAGGTATGCCGGGTATGGCTATGCCCGGCATGAGGAACATGGCGGAAGCGGAGATGCCGGGGCGGCCGAAATGGGAGTCGGCGGTGTTGTCCACGCTTCATTGCGGAGCGGGATGTACGCTGGCCGATCTGGTCGGGGAATGGTTTATGTATTTCGTTCCGATCGCCGTCGGCGGGAGCCTGCTGGCCGGGGCGTGGATCGCGGACTACATACTGGCGCTGGTTTTCGGCATCGGGTTCCAGTATGCGGCGATCCGGGGCATGGAACGGACACTCGGACGCGGCACGGCCCTGCGGCGGGCGGCTAAAGCCGACATACTGTCGCTCACGGCATGGCAGGCCGGCATGTACGGCTGGATGGCGGTCGCAATTTTCGGACTCAACGGGGGCATGCCGCTTCCCCGCACTTCGTTCGTATTCTGGTTTATGATGCAAATCGCCATGGCATGCGGGTTCCTGGCAGCACTGCCGGTAAACGTCCTGCTGATTAAAGCGGGCATAAAAAAAGGGATGTAGCTTCCCGCCGCATCCCCTTATATCCAACACGATACCACCCTACCGCGCCCGGCGGAACCGCAGGTGCGGGAAAGGAATGTGCAGCGACCGACCGGCGATGATGAGCGTCACGGCAACCAGAATCAACACCACGCCCAGCACGATGCGCGGCGTGAGTCGTTCGCCGAAGACCACGACGCCGAAAAAGAGGGCCGTAAGGGGTTCCAGCGCACCGAGGATCGCCGTGGGCGTAGAGCCGATGGCGCGGATGGCGGCGGCCATCGTCACCAGCGACACGATCGTCGGGAAGAGCGCCAGCGAGACGGCGTTGATCCAGAGTCCGGGCGTGGGGATCGCCTGCAGGTCGGCGCAGAAGCGCAGGCGCACGACATAGACGCTCAGGCCGAACAGCAGGGCGTAAAAGGTGAGTTTCTCGGTCGGCAGGCCGCGCAGCGACGAGCGGTTGACGCCCACGATGTAGACCGCATAGCAGAGCGACGAGAGAAAAACCAGCGCGACGCCGAGAAAGGAGAGCGGCTCACCGCCGCCTTTGTAGAGCATGGCGATGCCGGTGAAGGCCAGCAGGATCGAGAGCATGGTGATCCGGCTCACCTTCTCGTGGAAACCGACGGCCATGATGACCGCGACCAGCACGGGATAGAGGAACAGGATGGTCGATGCGATGCCCGCGTCCATGTGGTTGTAGCTCTCGAACAGGAAGAGCGACGAGAAAGAAAAGAGCAGTCCCATGACCGCCAGCGGCACAAGGTCGCGGCGGCGCACGGCGAACGACTGCCGCCGGACGAGCATCAGCGCGCCCAGCATCGCCGCAGCCAGCAGATAACGGTAGAAAAGCACCGAATCCACTCCCATGCCCGCCCCGTAGAGGGGCAACGTGAAGAGCGGATTCAATCCGTAACTGGCGGCGGCCACGGCACCCAGCACGCAGCCGCGCGACTTAGCGTTCGCCATTTCCTTTAGAACTGTACCTGCGGCGCGGCTTCGGAGCCTTCGGCCGACTCGAAGTAGGGCTTCTGCTCGAAACCGAACATTTTGGCGACGAGGTTGGCCGGGAAGCGGCGCACGGAGACGTTATAGGTCCGGGCCACTTCGTTGAACTGCTTGCGGGCCACCGAAATACGGTTTTCGGTGCCTTCGAGCTGCGCCTGCAGTTCGAGGAAGTTCTGATTGGCCTTCAGGTCGGGATAGCTCTCCGACACGGCAATCAGGCGGCCCAGCGCCGAGCGCACCTGCGCCTGCGCCTGCTGGAACTCGGCCAGCTTTTCGGGCGTCAGGTCGTCGGCCGACAAGTTGATCGAGGTGGCTTTGGCGCGGGCTTCGGTCACCTCGGTAAAGGTCTGCGTCTCGTGGGCCGCATAGCCCTTGACCGTATTCACCAAATTGGGAATCAGGTCGGCACGGCGCTGATACTGCGTCTCGACGTTGGCCCATGCGGTCTTAACGCCCTCTTCCTTGTTGACGAATCCGTTGTACGTTGCATAGAAGAAGATCACCACGAGGGCGGCGACTCCAATCCAAATCCATTTTTTCATAATCGACAATTTTTTATTTTTAATACACAATTTTCAGTCATATCTTTCCGCCTTCGGCCGCTGCAGCCGCCTTCGGCGTCACTCACGAATCTCAAATCGGTCCTCCCTGAGCCCCCGGCGAAAAGAATCGCCGCACGCGGCCGGAATTACGGGTGAAGACAGCCGACGGACTATCGGACAGCCGGACGACCGGACGGCGGAACTACCGGTCTGCAGAACAAACCAACCGGCGGCCAACCGAGCAAGCGAGCTGCCGGACCGGAGAACCAACGAACCGGCGGTTTCCCGGACCGACGGACGACCGGACGGCCGAACCGGCGGTCTCCGGACCGGCGAACGGACATCCGCCCCTACCAGCGCGATCCGGCGCCTCCGCCCCCGAACGACCCGCCGCCGAAGCCGCCGCGCGATCCGCCGCCGAAACCGCCGAAACCGCCGAAGCCGCCGATGATCGTCCCGCCGCCACCGCCGAAATTGTCGTCGCGCAGATTTTTGGCCCGCCGCTTCACCACGGCCCCGCAGTTGGAGCAGACGTAGGTGTACTCGACCAGCCGGTAGCTGGGAGTCACCTGCAAAATACGGTTCGACTGCTGCCGAAGCGTCGGTTTGTGGCACTTCGGGCAGCGTTTGCGGGCATAATAGCCGAGCATGACGACGCCCAGCGGCAGGACGACGAATCCGACGACGATCAGGAAGACGGCCCACGACGGAAGCTCCCCGTCCGCGGTATCCGTACCGCCCAGATCCAGTTCGCTGCCTTCGAGCAGCTGCGCCGCGGCTTCGACGCCCGCGACCATGCCGCGGCTGTAGTCGCCCTCGCGGAAGGCGGGCAGCATGTATTTCAGCTGAATCCGCTTGCAGACGGCGTCGGGAAGCACGCCTTCGAGCCCTCCGCCCGTGACGAAGCGGATTTCACGCCGGTCCCTGACCAGCAGGATGCCCAGCCCGTTGTCGTTCTCGGCGCGCCCCACGCCCCACTGCGTAAAGAGATCGACGGCGAAATCGAAGACGTCGCCGCCCGCAATGTCGTCCACGGCCACCACGGCCACCTGAGCAATCGCCCGGTCGCGGAGCGCCCCGCAGACCGAGTCGATACGCGCTACGGCGCCGGGCGAAAGGATACCGTCGGGATTCGACACGTAGCGCGTACGGTCGGCGCGCTGGACATTGGGGATATCCTCGGCGCGGTAGCTCCGGGCCTGCGCCGCAAGGCTCGCAAAGAGCAGCAGGCAAAGAATGATAAAGCGTCTCATATTCATCGGCAAAAATAACAAATATTCCGGAACCGGAACGGATTCCGGCAGGAAGTTACCGGACAAAATGCAAAAAAAAGGCCGCCCTGTCGCGCGGCGGTCTTTTTTCAGCGGCGCAGAGGCGTCAGCGGGTCAGGATGCGGTAGCTCCACGGCGCCATATCCTCCTCGACGTGGCCGCGGAGTTCGCCGGGACGGCCCGTCATGGCGTCGGTGTACATGCCGGCGTAGATGCCCGTATAGTAATCGGCATGGATCGCATAGGGCGAGAGGTTCATGACCGCGACGACGCGGTTGCCCTCCGCCTCGCGGACCGCAATCATCAGGCAGTCCTCGGCGTTGTTGCGTATCTCGATCATCTCGCCGCCCCGTTCGCCCGATGCGAGCGCCGGATTGGCGTGCCGCAGCGCCGTCAGACGGCGGTAGAACTCCGAAAAGGGATTGGATCCGTAGGCGGGAAGCGGGTCGCGGTCGAAGAAGGCGAACGAATGGTCGTAGCCGATCTCCTGACCGGTGTAGATCAGCGGCAGGCCGCGCGGCACGACGAAGGTGAAGACAGCCATGATCTCGCGGGCGGCGCCCATGCGGGCGAACTCCGAGCCGTTCCACGAATTCTCGTCGTGGTTGGAGGTGAAGGCCAGCCGCATGGCCGAACGGGGATAGCGCCGGCGGTCGGCATAGATGTAGTCGCGCAGCGACGTGACGCGGACCCTTTGCTGCGCCACGTCGTTCATCAGGTGGTGCATCTCCCACGCATAGCAGGCGTCGAAGGCTCCCCCGTCGAAAAGGTAGGTCTCCTCGGCTTCGGCCAGCATGAACAGATCGGGCTTCACCCGCCGCAGGCGTTGCGCCGTCTCGTTCCAGAATTCGATCGGAACCAGCATCGCCATGTCGCAGCGGAAGCCGTCCACGCCGTGTTCGCGGACCCAGAATTCCATGGCGTCGCCCTGCGCGCGCCACACTTCGCGTTCGGCATAGTTGAGTTTGGCCGTGTCGGTCCAGTCCCAAGGCACGGCGGGCGCTCCCGAAGCGTCGCGCTCGTACCACGAAGCGGGCTTCTCGGTCACCCAGCGGGCGTCGCGCGCCGTATGGTTGGCGATCCAGTCCAGCAGCACCTTCATACCCAGCCGGTGCGCTTCGGCGACGAAGGCGTCGAAATCCTCCATCGTGCCCAGACAGGGATCGACCGCACAATAGTCGCGGACCGAATAATAGGAGCCGAGCGAGCCTTTGCGCCCCTCGACGCCGATCGGATAGACGGGCATCAGCCACACGGCGTCGATGCCCATGTCGCGCAGGAAGCCCAGTTTCGCGGCCGCGGCGCGCAGCGTGCCTTCGGCCGTCAGCTGGCGCACGTTCATTTCATAGAGCACGGCCTGATAACTCCATTCGGGATGTAACATTTCCATAGCTTAAATAAAAAGGTCGGTTTTCGGGGTGTCAAATGTACGTTTTTTTCCGGACAAACGCTCCGCCCCGATCAAAAACAGGCATAATTCGACGGAAATAGCTGACTCAGGGCGCATTTATTTCATGGAAAATTCTTACCTTTGCGCACGATTATAAAAACGCCTTAATCAAATATGAAACATTTACGTCTCCTTATGCCGGTCGTACTGACGGCTCTACTCGTCACGTCATGCGCCTCGCAAAAGCGTGCATGGTACCTGCAGGATGCCCAGCCGTTCACGCCCGAACAGATCGCAGAAAACGGCCAGATACGCATCAAGCCCCTCGACAGGCTGACGATCGTCGTCAACAGCAAGGACCCCGAACTGGCCGTGCCGTTCAACTCGTCGTCGTCGCTGAGCTCCCTGACCGGAGCGACCAATTACGGAAGCGCCACCAACCAGTCGCTGCAAATCCGCACGGTGGATGAAAACGGACAGCTCGAAATGCCCGTGATCGGAAAGATCGAGTGCAAGGGCAAAACCCGGAGCGAACTGGCGCAGGCCATAGCCGACAAGATCGTCGAGGGCGGGTATATCAACGACCCGACGGTAAACGTGCAGTTCGCGGACATGAAGATTTCGGTAATCGGCGAGGTGGCACGTCCGGGACACTACGACGTCACGCGCGACAAACTCTCGATCTTCGACGCGCTGGCCATGGCCGGCGACCTGACGATCTACGGTATCCGCACCGACGTGGCTGTGGCCCGCGAAGTGGACGGCGTGCGCACCATCGAGTACCTCGACCTCACGTCGAAGGAGCTGTTCAACTCCCCCGCGTTCTACATCCAGCAGAACGACGTGATCTACGTCAAACCCAACAAATACAAGGCGCAGACCGGTGAAATCAGCCAGAACCGAAACTTCTACCTTTCGCTCGTGGGTACGGCAATTTCCGTGGCGACGCTCATCATAACCCTGACCAAATAAGACCGGCCATGACAGAACAGAACATCAATCCGCATCTGCTGAACGAAGAGTCCGAAAACACGAACGGCATCACGCTCCACGACCTGATTCAGATGGTTCTGGCCAACTGGTACTGGTTCGCGCTCTCGGCGATCATCTGTCTGGGAACGGCCTATTACTATCTGGCAAGCACCCCGAAAATATACAGCCGGACGGCGACCATCCTCGTGAAGGACAGCCGCAAGGGCGGCGACACGGATCTGGGCGCGTTCAGCGATCTGGTGGGATTCCAGAACCGCCGCAACGTAGACAACGAGGTCTATATCCTCCAGTCGCACCGGCTGATGTCGGAGGTGGTCAAGCGCCTCCACCTGACGGTCAACTACTCGGTGCGGGAAGGGCTGCGCACGGCGGACCTGTACGGCCGTTCGCCGATCGAAGTCGATTTCATCAACGACAACTCCAAGCAGAAGCTTTCGCTGGAGGTCACCCCGCTCAGAAACGGCAAGATCGAGCTGACGGACTTCGAGGACAAGTTCGTGACGCGGCAGGAGACCAAGCGGGTCATTCTGGCCGAATACGGCGATACGGTCGCCACGCCCGTCGGGCAGGTGGTCGTGCACAAGACCCTGTTCATGGACTCGACCTATCTGAAAAAACCCATCACCGTAATCAAGAATTCGCTCGCGGCGACGACCAACGCCTACCGCGCCGCCGTGAAGAGCGACGTGGCCAACAAGCAGGCCTCGATCGTGACGATCTCGATGAACAATTCGGTGCCGCGCCGCGCCGAGGACGTGATCAACACGCTGATCGCCGTCTATGAGGAAGACGCCATCGCCGACAAGCGCCAGCTGTCGGTGGTGACGGCCGACTTCATCAAGGAGCGCATGCAGGTAATCGGCCGCGAGCTGGGAGACGTGGACCGCGACATCGAGGACATCAAGAAGAGCAACAAGATGATCGACATCACCTCGGAGGCGACCCGCACCATCACCGAGAGCACGCGCTACAAGGCCGAAAGCCTGACGATCGAGAATCAGATAAGCGTCGCCGACTTCATCCGCGAATACCTCAACGACCCGTCGCATGCGGGCGACCTGATCCCGATGGTGGCCTCGATGACCAACAACGGCATCGTCGCGCAGATATCGGAATACAACGAGGCCATCCTGCGCCGCGAGAAGCTGCTGGAAAACAGCTCGGAGCGCAGTCCGGTCATTCAGGACCTAGACAACGGGCTGGCCGCCGTGCGCCGCTCGATCATCGCCTCGCTCAACTCGCACATTTCGACGCTGGAGATACAGCTCGAAACCATGCGCAAGGAGGAGGCGCAGGTCAACCGCCGCATCTCGACCATGCCTTCGCAGGAGAAGGTCATGCTCGACATCATGCGTCAGCAGAAAATCAAGGAGGAGCTGTTCCTCTACCTGCTCAACAAGCAGGAGGAGACGCAGCTCAACTACGCCGTGGCCGAGAGCAACTCGCGCACGATCGACATGGCGTACGGAAGCGCGCGCCCCGTATCGCCCCGCTCGACGATCATCCTCGGCATCAGCCTGCTGGCAGGTCTGGCCATTCCGTTCGGCATACTCTACCTGATCGGCATGCTCGACACGACCATCCGCGGCCGCAAGGACGTGGAGGAGAACCTCAGCGCACCGTTCCTCGGCGACATACCCTTCCTCGAAGGGGACAACAAGGGCGGCGTGGTGGTCCGGGAAACCGGACGCGACGCGCTGTCGGAGGCGTTCCGCATCCTGCGCTCGAACATGACGTTCATGAACGTCTCGTCGGGCAAGGAGATCAAGTGCGTGCTCTTCACTTCGTCCGACCCCCATGCGGGCAAGACGTTCGTGGCGATGAACCTGGCGATGACGCTCGCCACGGCCGGGAAGCGGGTCGTACTGATCGACCTCGACCTGCGCCGCCACGCGCTCTCCACGACACTGGGCCGCAGCAACAGCAAGAAAGGCATCACGAGCTACCTGGCCGGGACGATCACCGACATCGGCGAACTGATTACGCCGATGGACGTACACAAGAATCTCGACGTGATCTGCGCCGGCATCCAGCCGCCCAACCCCACGGAGATGCTGCTTTCGGATCGCCTGGACAAACTGATCGCAGAGCTGCGGGAGAGCTACGACTATGTATTCATCGACAGCACCCCGGCCATGTCTGTCGCCGACGCGGTCATCACCGACCGGCTGGCTGACCTCTGTATCTATATCGTGCGCGAAGGCGTGCTCGACCGCCGGCAGCTGCCCGACATCGAACGGCTTTACCGCGAGAAGAAATTCCGCAACATGTGCGTCGTACTCAACGGCACGCGCACCCGCCGCCACGGATACGGTTACGGCTATGGGTACGGATATGGTTACGGGTACGGATACGGGTATGGTTACGACGATTACAAGGAGACCAGCTACCGCAAGCGCCTGAAACTTTTCTTCAGCAAAATCGGACGTAGAATTAGGAACAAGGAATAAATGGCTATACGCAATGCATTGATCGCCGTCGATTTCGACGGAACGGTCGTGACACACGCATATCCCGAAATCGGCGACGACGCCGGGGCGGTTCCCGTACTGAAAGAACTTACGGACAACGGTTGCCGCCTGATACTTTACACGATGCGCCACGGCAAGCTGCTCGACGACGCGATCCGGTGGTTCCGCGAGCGGGGAATCCCGCTCTACGCCGTGAACGAGAACCCCTCGCAGCAGCGCTGGACATCCTCGCCGAAAGTCCACGCCGACCTCTACATCGACGACAGCAGCCTCGGCTGCCCGATCCGGTTCGTGGACGGTGTGAAACGCCCCGTAGCGGACTGGACGCGCATCCGGGAGCAGTTGGTCAGGGAAGGTTTCCTGGACTGAGCCGCCGCGGGAGCCGGCCAAACCGAAGGCACATCAGGCTTTCCGAAGCCGGCTGCCAAACGGCACTGCACAAGCAATATGCAAAAGGGCGGATGTTTTCATCCGCCCTTTTGCATATGCGATGCCGCAACCGGCAATTATGCCCAGAGGTTGCGGGGATATTTGCCCTCGGCGATCATCTTCTCGATCGAGGCCATCAGCGCGGGTTTGTCCTCCTTGTAGGTGACGCCGTGCCACTGCGCCGCCGAGCGGAGCACACGCAACGAGGCCGTGCCTTCGCCGACGAGTTTGTTGACCATCGTCGGGATATAGAACTCGGCCTTGAGGTTCTCCTTGTTGCGGGCGAGCCACGTCTTGAAATACTCCCTGGAATAGGTGAAGAAATCGGGGGTGAAGCCAAAGAGGTTCATCGACACCGGCGTGTCCTCGGCCAGTACTTCGTCGGCGCCGCCGTCGTGGAAGACGATCCTGCCGTCGGGCATGCGTTCGATCTGCGTGCGCTCGACCATCGAGGTGAGGTTGCCCGCAGCATCCACGCCGCAGACGCCGCGCGAAACGGTACCGTTGTCCGAAAGGGTCTTGTCGAGGTCGTAGGCGACCATGCAGTAGCGGTTCCGGCTCTCGCCCAACTGCGAAAGGTAGTCCCCGATGGTCTTGTAGGCTTCGGCACCGTAGAAGTCGTCGGCATTGATCACGGCGAAGGGTTCGCGGATGGCGTCCGCCGCCATCATCACGGCGTGGTTGGTGCCCCACGGCTTGACGCGCCCTTCGGGAACAGCAGCCCCCTGGGGCAGGTAGTCCAGCTCCTGGAACACGAACTCCACGGCGATGCGGCCGCCGAAACGCTCCGCGGAGAAGACCTCGCGGAACTCCTTTTCGAAAGAGTGGCGGATGACGAAAACGACCTTGCCGAAACCGGCGCGGATGGCGTCGTAGACCGAATAATCTATGATGGCCTCGTTGTTAGGGCCGACTCCGTCCATCTGCTTGAGCGAACCGTAACGGGAGCCCATACCTGCGGCGAGGACGAGTAATGTAGGTTTTACCATACTTTTCAGCTGTTTTTTGCGTTGATTCTAAACGATCACAAAGTTAAAAAATTCGGCGCGTTCCGCAAAGGTTTTCTATGAAATTGGTTATCTTTGCATT
>OJRX01002741.1_pt1 | contig 13360 bp, 12 predicted proteins | sample 1599301 | NCBI WGS metagenome assembly OJRX01 (sample SAMN04168656, study PRJEB22393) | human gut metagenome | biome: human gut microbiome; feature: stool | host: Homo sapiens | collected 2014-03-17 | reverse complement strand
GGCATTAAGGGCAGGCTGCTCACGTCCACCTATCTCAACTTCAACTCACCCGATGCCTTTCGCAAGCTCCTGGAATACGACAACATGGAAGTTCGCGTATTCCAGGGTAATCTGCATGCCAAGGGATACATTTTTGATAAGGGCGAAACCAGCACGGTCATCGTCGGCAGCTCGAACATGACGCAGACCGCCCTCACCTGTAATAAAGAATGGAACGTGCTGTACCAGACTGTCGAGAACAGCCGCCTACTCGGCGAACTGAGGGGCGAATTCAATTCGTTGTGGAACGACACCTCAACCGTTTTGCTTTCCCAAGACTGGATTGAGAACTATGCCGCATATCGATCGGCACATCCCTCAAAGCCCAAATCGAAACCGACGTTCCAGGCAACTGTTAGCCCAACCACGAACGACCTCGAAGAAATCAAGCCCAATAAAATGCAGCAGCGCGCCCTTGAGGCGCTCGGCGTAATCCACCGCAAGGGCGAGACCCGTGCATTGCTGGTCTCGGCAACCGGCACTGGCAAGACCTTCCTTTCGGCGTTCGACGTGCTCGCAACTAAACCCCGGCGCATCCTCTTTCTTGCGCACCGCCGACGCATTATAGACGCCTCCCGTGTAAGCTATGAACGGCTCTTAGGTAGTACCTATACGTTCGACACCTATCAAACTGGCAATAATATAAGCAATACTACCTGCGTGTTTGCCATGTGTTCTTCGGTCGCCAAACATCTGAGCGATTTCCGTCCCGATGAGTTCGACTACATCGTCATCGACGAGGCCCACCGCACGGGATCTCAGAGCTACCAATCCATCATGTCGCACTTTACGCCTCGGTTTTATCTTGGCATGACCGCTACGCCTAATCGCACCGACGGCTACGACGTCTTTGCCCTTTTCAATCACGTCATCGCGTTCCAGATCACGCTGCAGGACGCTTTGGCCGAAGAGATGCTAGCCCCCTTCCATTATTTTGGCATTCACGATCTGGAGATTGACGATGAGACGGTCGAAGATACCGCTCTGTTCGGGCGTTTGACGTCCGATGAACGCGTGCGTCACATCACCGAGAAGATCGAAGAATATAGCGTCGCCAAAAGCAACCGCAGGGGCTTAATTTTCTGCAATCGAAACGCCGAGGCCGAAGAACTGTCGCGCAAATTCAACGTTCTCGGATATCGAACGGCTGCAATTAGCGGTCAAGATTCCGATGAAGTCCGCGATGCCGCGATCAGCCAACTTGAAGCCGGCGAGCTCGAGTACATTTTCTCGGTCGATATCATGAACGAGGGCGTCGACATCCCCTCGCTCAATCAGATCATCATGCTTCGACGCACCGACTCCGCAATCATCTTTGTTCAGCAGCTCGGACGAGGTTTGCGCCTGAATGATGGCAAGGAATACGCACTGGTACTAGATTTTATTGGCAATTACCAGAGCAACTTCTTGGTGCCCATCGCGCTTTCGGGTGACAAGACGTACAACAAAGACCGTCTGCGTCGTCTCGTCCAAGAGAGCGATTCGGCGATCCCCGGATGCTCAACGGTAAGCTTCGATCGTATTTCCGAAGCTCGCATCTATAAGGCCATCGACGGCGGCGACTTTACCTCCGTCAGATTTTTGAAGAACGAATATCTCGACTTGCGCCAGAAACTCGGCAAGATTCCATCGCTGCTCGAATTTGATCGTAATGGCTCCATCGATCCGCTGCTTATCTTCAAGAACAGCGGCCTGGGGTCCTACCACGCATTTCTTTCCAAATACGAGCCGGGCTACACAGTCCATTTTTCCTCTGATCAAACCAAGATTCTCAAATTTATTTCGCAAAAGCTCGCCGCGGGCAAGCGATTCGAAGACCTCTATTTGCTTCAAACGCTCGTCGAAGCCGGACACGAGGGCTATCGACATATGCGCGAGGCCGCGCTTAGGAACTACCGCGCACAACTTAAGGACAGCGCCGTTAGGTCGGCAATCGCCGTCCTTAAGGGCGACTTTGCCACTCCCAAGGATTTCGTTTCCCTGCTTATTGACGACGGAACCGGACCTCGTCTGACCGAAGTGTTTGCGAGCGCCCTGCGCAACGCAGAGTTCAAGCGTCAGATTCTTGAGGTGCTGGATTTTGGCATTGCGCGCAACCGACTCGACTATGCCGAGACGTACGAGAACACAAATTTCGTTCTCAATGCCAAGTACACATACGAAGAGGTTTGCCGCTTGATGAACTGGGAAAAGAACATCAACGGCCAAAATCTTGGCGGCTACTTCTACGACGAAAAGACCAACACATTCCCCGTGTTTATTAACTATGACAAGGCACCCGACATTAGTGAGTCAATTCAGTATGAAGACCGCTTTGTTTCGCCGAGCAAGCTAGTTGCAATCTCTAAGAACAACCGCACGCTCAACTCCCCCGAGATTCTGCGACTGCAGGCATGGCCAGAAAACGGCTTGAAGACGTATTTGTTTATGCGAAAGAACAAGGACGATAAGGGTGGCAAGGAGTTCTATTTCTTAGGCGAAATGCATCCGACCGGCGAGTTCGAGGCTATTAAAACTAAGAGCAACGACAACGCCGTCGAAATCGAATATGAGCTCAACGCACCCGTGAGGCAGGACATTTACGAGTTTATGCTCAGCGATCTTAGTGAAGCCGAGTAACAAAAAGGAGTGGGTCGCCCATGTGGCGCCCGCTCCTTTTTGCTTACTTAAGCCCAAGTTTCTTTTCGAGTTCCCTAACGACTTTAACGTCCGCCGAAAGCCAATCGACATCCCACAGGTTATTGGTATCGAGCCACTTCATGTCCTCGTGAGCGTGCTCTTTGAACTCCCCCGAAAGGATATTAGCCAGGTAGCACTGCATCGACAGGTGGAACGTCTCGTAATCGTGCTCAACCGTGCACAGATAGTCGAGATTGCCGATCGTGACCTCGAGTTCCTCCTGAATCTCGCGCACGATCGCCTGCTCGCCGGTCTCGCCCGGCTCGAGCTTGCCGCCCGGAAACTCCCAGCCGTCTTTAAACTCGCCGTAGCCACGCTGGCAGCTCAGGATTTTCCCGTCCTTCTGAATAATTGCCGCTGCAACATTGATTGATTTCATAACTAGTTATCACCTCTCCAGTTGAGCCCAACCAGTATAGGTGATCGACCGCCCGCCATGTCCCAGTCGCCTAAAAACCGCCTGCTCGACCAACCCTTGACGCCGTTTTGCACCGGCACCCCAGCCCCCGCTATCGAGGTCTAATACTTTTCCCGCCGCCGCGCAAAAACTCATCCAACATTAATCTTGGCTCAAGAATCGCTTAATCTATAACCTGCACTATAGAGTTCGACCAAGGGCGGGGCGGCGCCACGCAGGCCGCCGAACGCAACGCTCGCGCCCGGGCAGATCGCCCGACGTCGCGCCCATCGAACGAAAGGACAGGTCATGGACGACATCGAAAAAGTTGAAACCATCCGCACCAAGTGCAACGTGAGCTACACCGATGCCAAGGCGGCGCTCGACGCTGCCGACGGCAACGTCTTGGATGCCATCATTTGGCTCGAGTCGCAGGGCAAGACCCAGACAACGTCGGCGCACGCCGCCACCGAGTCTGAGCCGGTCGATGAGCCCTCGGCCGAGATGGTCGCCGCGCAGGCCGCCTACGAGAAGTCGAGCGAAAAGACCGACTTCTCCAAGAAGATGGACAGCGTGTGGGAGTACCTCAAAAAGCTCTTCCGCCTGAGCCTGGACACCAAGTTTATCGCCACGCGCCGCGACGCGATCATCCTCAACATTCCCATCCTGATCCCCATCGTCGCGCTGTTTGCCTGGGGCGCCACGATATGGCTGATGCTGATTGGCCTGTTCTTTGGCATGCGTTACCGCATCGATAGCGACGGCGACGTACCCGGCAGCATCAACAACCTTATGAATCACGCTGCCGATGCCGCGGACGACATCAAGCAAAATCTCAACGACGACAAGTAATCGCAGACGGGGGCACACATGGCACGGATCCTGATCGTAGAGGACGAGGAGAAAATCGCCCGCTTTGTGACGCTCGAGCTGGAGCACGAGGGCTACCAGGTAGAGCACGCCGCCGACGGCCGCACCGCCGTGGACCTGGCGCTGGAGCGCGACTACGATCTGATTCTGCTCGATGTGCTGTTGCCGCAGCTCAACGGCATGGAGGTCCTGCGGCGTGTCCGCAAGCACAAGGATGTGCCGGTGATTATGGTTACCGCGCGCGATGCCGTGATGGACAAGGTTGCCGGGCTCGATGCCGGCGCCGACGATTACCTGACCAAGCCATTTGCGATTGAGGAACTGTTCGCCCGGATCCGCGTGGCGCTGAAGCGCTCGGAGGCCGTGCGGGCGGCTTCGGGCGTTGGCGGCGTTGGGGCCGGGGAGGGCGCTACGGGTGCCGCTGCGGTACCCCCGGCTGGTGACTCTGCCAAGACCTCTGCCGCGCCCTCCCCCGCCGCGCTCACCGTGGGTTCGGTCGCGCTCGACCCCGACCGCCGCGAAGTCACGGTCGGCCGCTCGCCCATCGCGCTCACGGCCCGCGAGTTCGACGTCCTCGCCCTGCTTATGGCTCATGCCGAGACCGTGCTCACGCGCGAGCGCATCGCGCACGAAGCGCTGGGCTACGAATACGTGGGCGACACCAACAACGTCGACGTACACATCGCGCACCTGCGTGCCAAGATCGAGGACGCTGGCGGCGCCCGCATCATCCAGACCGTGCGCGGGGTGGGCTATGTCTGCCGCGCGTAACGCCGAGGCCAAGCGCGTCACATCCATCGCCCGCGCCATCAACTGGAGCTATATGTGGCGCCGCTTGATGAGCTACGTCTGGCTCGATCTGCTGCTGATGGTGATTGCGGCGGCGATCCTCGTCTATGGATACAACCAAACGCTGCCCGACAGCGCGTTTACCGCAGGCTGGATTCCCGGCGCCACCGTTCACAGCATGTCGCTGACGCCCGCGCGCGGCTGGGACCTGACAACGCTCACCTATACCGTCGAGCTTGCGCGCACCAGCAAGTCCTTCCCCCTCGCGCAGGACCTCGTCACGCTATGGCCTCTCTACCTTGTCGTTGTGGGTTGGCAGGTCATCAGCGTGCTCAACATGCTCGGCGGCGCGAGGCGCGTGCGCCGCACCATGGCGCCACTCAACGACCTGGCCTTGCGCGCGGACGAACTCGGCCGTATGCAGCTCTCCGGCGGCAAGATGGAAACGCTGGCGCAGGCCATCGAGCGCGCAAGCGTCGACTCGCCGAGCGTCACCACCGGCGACGCCGACCTAGCAAGCATCGAGGTCGCACTCAACCGCCTGCTGCGCCAGATGCAAGAGGCCAAGCTGCAGCAGATGCGCTTTGTCAACGATGCGAGCCACGAGCTGCGCACGCCCATCGCGGTGATTCAGGGCTACGTGAACATGCTCGACCGCTGGGGCAAAGACGACCCGGACGTGCTGGCAGAATCCATCGCGTCCCTCAAGGCCGAAAGCGAGCACATGCAGGAGCTCGTGGAGCAGCTGCTGTTTTTGGCGCGCGGCGATGCCGGACGCACGGTCCTGCGGCGTGCGGATACCAACCTGGCTGCACTGGTCGGCGAGGTATGCGAGGAATCGCAGATGATCGATACCGAGCACACGTATCGGCTGGCCTTTGACGCTGCACTTGTCAGCGACCCGCGCTGCGACGCGCCCGTCGACGTGGCGCTCGTGAAGCAGGCTCTGCGCGTGATCGTGCAAAACGCCGCCAAATACTCGGATGCGGGAACGACCGTCACATTCGGCATAACGCCCGATGCGGGCATGGGCACGATCGACATAAGTGTTGAGGACGAGGGCATCGGCATGAACCAGGAATCAGCAGCTCACGCGTTTGAACGGTTCTACCGCGCCGACAACGCACGCGATGCCGGCGCGCAAGGCTCGGGTCTGGGGCTTGCCATTGCCAAGTGGATCGTCGACAGCCATGGCGGTGTCATTGGCGTGACCTCAGTCGAGGGCGTCGGCAGCCGCTTTACGATTCGCCTGCCGCGCTAGGAAGCCCCTCGGCATAAATTAAGGGATAGGGCCACGCGGCCCTATCCCTTTTTGCTAGCTATAGCAGTTTGTGCATTACTCGCGGCACAGATGCACGGCGAAGCCGGCGAACTCGCGCTTAAAGTACACGAGCTTGGTGCCGCCGTCGGGCAGCAGCACGCGCGACTCCTCGTTGACCTCGAGCCCGCGCTCGGCAAACCACTTCTCGGCCGCATCGATGTCGTTGACGGCAAAGCCAATGTGGCCCTTGGTGCCACGACCATTCTGCTTCATGATCTCGACCAGCGAATCGTTAAAGTACGAAACGGGAGTCTCGATGACGGGCAGACCCATCATCGTCGAGAACAGCTCCGCGATCTCCAAGGCATCTGCCGGGTCGGTGGCGTTAATGCCCACATGGGCAACGCGCATGCCAAAGAGCTCGACCGGATTGGCGTTCTGCTCATTCATACAGGCAGCGCCTACTGAGCCATAACGTCGAGAACGGCCTTCTCGGCAGCGACGCGGTTCATGCCGGTCATGAAGGGCACGCCGCTCACGTACGGGCAGGTGAGGCCCTCGGGGGCAACGGTGGTGGCGATCAGCAGGTCGGCGCCCTCGTCGCAAGCGTCCTTGGCCTCGGAGATGGCGCACTGCACGATCTCATACTTGTCGGCATAACCGTTGGCGTCGAGCATGGTAGCGACCTTCTGGGCAACGAGCGTGGAAGTAGCAGCGCCAGCACCGCAAGCCAAAACGATCTTCTTCATAGGTAATATCTCCCTTCATGGTTTACTTTAGGTAAGTGTACCGCAGCGAGCGATGGCACTCAGCCTCGATGAGCTTTTATGCCAGTTTGCTTGTGCGCTGCGTATAATACATCTAGTACGTGTTGTCATACCGCTCGCTTTATGAGCGACTAAGGACCCTAACATGCCCGATTCCCGCACCTTCTGGACCGCCGTCGTTATCATCTGCATCGCCGTGTCGGTGTTCTTTAGCGTCAAAAAACGCACCACGTTCAAGCGTCTGCAGCAGCTTATGGCTGCCAAGCAGTGGGACGAGTTCGATCGCTTGCTCGACGGCAAACTCACCAGCATGCTGTACCCGCGCTACAACCGCGACTACCTGCGCCTGAACTCCTATCTGCTGCGCGAGGACCACGAGCGCGCCAGCGAGATGTTCGACCTGCTGCTGGGACTCAACCTGCCCAAGATGCAGCGCGTCGACCTGGTCATTAAGGCCTTTAACTACTACGTTGGCCAGGAGGACCGCAAAAAGTCCAAGGAGCTCCTGCACGAGATCAAGGGCTTTGAGGGCGGTCAGGCCGAGGCAGTTGCGCACGAGTGCCAGCTGATGTACGACACGATGATCCTCAAGCGCCACAACGACATTCCCGAGCTGGAGCGCATGCTCGAGGAGGCCGGCGACGACCCGGTCAAGCGCTGCCGCTTGGAGTACCTGCTGGCCCTGCAATACCAAAACAAGGGCGACGAGGCAAAGTTCCAAGAGTTCCTAGAGAAGTCGGGCCAACACTCGATGGCCGTCAACGCGTAACGGACGGCTTGTGCTAGACTTCTAGTCTCACGGGGGCGTGGCGGAATTGGCATACGCAGGAGACTTAAAATCTCTCGCCGCAAGGATTGTGGGTTCGAGTCCCACCGCCCCTACCATATGGAGCTTTCGAGCCCGTGTCCCCAAGGGATGCGGGCTCGTTTATTTTAGATGCCGGTGGGGCTCGAACCCGCGAGGGGGCGAGCGTTAAGCGGACGCGCAGCGTCCGTAGCGAGCCGGCGAGGGCGCCGGCAGGCGTCCGAAGCCGGTGCGTATTTGCGCAGCAAATACGCAGACGTCCCACCGCCCCTACCACGTATTGTTTACGAACCCGTGTCCCCCAGGGATGCGGGCTCGTTTCTTTTACACGCCGGCGGGGCTCTAAGTTGCGGTGGAATAGATCCTGTTTATACCGTTTACCAGCTTATTTAGGAACTATTTCACCACAACTCAGAGGAAGACGGTTAAAGAGCACTCAGGCTCGGGGTCCAGGCGATGGTGGGAGTCGCGCCGTCGAGAACCTCGTTGATGGTGGCGGCCATGCCAGCGAGTAGGCTGTTCTCGCTTACGGTGAGCGTCTTGTAGCCGCCGGCACGCATGAGCTCGCGGATCACCACGGCGCCGGCCAGAATCACGCCCGCACGCTTGGGTTGCACGCCCGGCAGCGCAGCGATACCCTCCACATCCAGCGTAGACATATGATCGATAGCGTCCGAGATCTGCTCCATCGAAAGCTCGCGCAGGTGCACAAAGCTCGAGTCATACGGCTCCAGCTCGTGGACCAGCGCCACGAGTGTGGTGACGGTACCGCCCACCGCGACCAAGCGCTCGGCGCGCTCAAAATCGCTCGGCAGGCTCTCAAAGTAAGCCTCGAACTGCTCGCCCGCCCAGTCGGCAGCGGCAGCAAGCTCGCCGTCCGAAGGCGGCAACGCCGAGAAGAAACGCTCCGTCACACGACGGCAACCAATGTCCAGCGAACGCGTTCCCTCCAGCGCGAAGACCCCGCGCTCCGGCGCGTATACGCCCGTAGCGAGCTCCGTGGAGCCGCCGCCCGAATCGGCAACAATGATGCGCTCGCCGGCAAAGTCGTGCGCCACGCCAAAAAACGTCAGGCGCGCCTCGACCTCGCCCGGAATCACCTGCGGCTCAAGCCCCAGCTCGTGCAGGCCGTCCAGCAGCAGGGCGGCGTTGGACGCATCGCGCGCTGCACTCGTGCAGGTGGTGCAGACGCACACGGCCCCAAAGGCACGGGCTTCGTCCACAAACATGCGGCACGCAGCGAGCACGCGCTCAACGGCCGCCTCGCAAAAGCGGCCCGTCGCGTCAACGCCCTCACCCAGATCGGTAATCTCGGTATGCTTGGACGATTCCACGATCGCCCCGGCCTCGACCTGCGCCAGCACTAGTCGCGACGACACCGTTCCCAGGTCGATCGCGGCTACCTTATAGCGTTTGCAATTTGTCATTGCGGGCTCCCCTCCGGGCGCTATTTGCCGTTGGACACGACCGTCTGGCCCTCGACGCCGTTAAACCCAAACAGCATGTCGAGCGCTTGGATGTACCACGGCGCGTCCTTACCGACTTCTTCGATTTCCTTGGCAACTTCGCTGGCCTTCTTGGCGTTCGACGACTTCTGGCTCGACGAGGCATCCGAATCGCCGTCCAGGCCCTGCACTTCAATCCTCTTCTCGCCGGGCATCGCCAAGCCCAGGTCCTCGGATGCCGCATCCTTGATACCCTCCTCCGAGAGCAGCTTGTCGACGCTTTTTTGCAGCCCATCATTGTATTGCTGGCGAATCTCGACCTGCTTGGCCAAGATATCGCTCGAACGCTTTGCCACGTACAGGTCGCGCACGGGGAAATACAGGCTCACGAGCACCAGGGCAACGACGATGCCGATGAATAGCCCTCGCTGAGGACCGTGGGTAAAGTCGTAGATCGCCTTGACCACCGCGTTGTCGTTGGCGTAGTGCATAAAGTCCGAGCCCGAAAAACGGTTCGAGGGCCTGCTCGACCTATCGTGCGTTTGAGCCGACGAGCGCTGAGCATGCGACGAACGTGCCGGGCGCACTGGTCCATCTGTCGAAGTATTCACTTGAGCATTGGGGCGCGAGGTACTTGTCGGGCGCTGCATGGAGCGGTCGGCGCCGGCGTAGGCGGACCCACCGAGCTGCACCGTGCGCGCACGGCGAGGCGACGGCTCACGCGAACCGGCGGAATAGTACCTGTTGTCGTTAATCTGATCCATGTGCGCCTTGTGCGGTTGAGGTTTGTTTGCGCTAAGTATTCTAGTTATAGCACGAGCGCCCGCACCGCCTTCGCCGACCTTTGCTCGACATAAAAAAGGCGCTGAGCCATATGGCCCAGCGCCCACAGCGCTTTGCGGCGTCCAGCCAAGGCGGGGCGGAGCCGAGTCAACCCCCGCCCCCCGCGAGCACCGCTTGTTTAGCGAATATTGTAGAACGCGGCCTTGCCGGCGTAGCGCGCGCTGCCCTCAAGCTCGTCCTCGATGCGGATGAGCTGGTTGTACTTGGCGATACGGTCGCTACGGCACGGGGCGCCCGACTTGATCTGGCCGGCGTTGACGCCCACGACCAGGTCGGCGATCGTGGAGTCCTCGGTCTCGCCGGAGCGGTGGCTCACGATACAGGCGTAACCGGCCTCCTTGGCGGTCTCGATGGCCTCGAGTGACTCGGTGAGCGTACCGATCTGGTTGACCTTGACCAGGATCGCGTTGGCGGCACCCAGCTCGATGCCCTTCTTGAGGCGCTCGGTGTTGGTGACGAACAGGTCGTCGCCCACCAGCTGCACCTTGTTGCCAATGCGGCGGGTAAGCTCAACCCAGCCGTCCCAGTCTTCCTCGGCCATGCCGTCCTCGATGGAGATGATGGGATAGGTGTCAACGAGCTTCTCCCAGTAATCAACCATCTGGGCACTCGTGTACTCCACGCCCTCGCCCTTGAGCTCGTACATGCCGGTCTCGGCGTTGTAGAACTCGGTCGAGGCCGGGTCCATGGCGTACATGAAGTCGACGCTGGGCTTAAAGCCGGCCTTCTCCACGGCCTTGGTGATGTACTCGAACGGCTCGGCATTGGTCTTAAGGTTGGGGGCAAAGCCGCCCTCGTCGCCCACGCCGCCGCCCAGGCCGGCCTCGTGCAGCACGCCCTTGAGGGTGTGGTAGACCTCGGCGCACCAACGCAGGCCCTCGGCAAAGCTCGGGGCGCCCACCGGCATGATCATGAACTCCTGGAAGTCGACGTTGTTGTCGGCATGCACGCCGCCGTTGAGGATGTTCATCATGGGCGTGGGCAGCAGATGAGCGTTGACGCCGCCCAGGTACTGGTACAGTGACAGGCCCGCCGACTCGGCAGCGGCGCGGGCGACGGCCAGCGACACGCCCAGGATGGCGTTGGCACCGAGCTTGGTCTTGTTGGGGGTACCGTCCGCGGCAATCAGCGCGGCGTCAATGGCACGCTGATCGAAGGCATCGAGGCCCACGACGGCGTTGGCGCACTCGTTGTTGACATGCTCGACGGCCTGCGAAACGCCCTTGCCCAGGTAGCGACCCTTGTCGCCGTCGCGCAGCTCACATGCCTCAAAGGCGCCGGTCGAAGCGCCCGAAGGCACCATCGCGCGACCGAAGCTACCGTCCTCGAGCACGACCTCGACCTCGACGGTGGGGTTGCCGCGGCTGTCGAGCACCTCACGACCGTAGACGTCCAAAATGTCACTCATGTTGTCTCCCTCTCACTTGGAAACGTAGTTGATGCAAGCGACTGGCCGACTGCGCACCATTGGTGCGCCTCCGTAAGTTAGCCACGTCGCACTTTTTGCATTATGCCCTAAGTTAGCCGAGGGATACAATTGTTTTTCGAAAAAATTAGCGGGAACGATAAGGCATGTCAGCCCGTCGTTCCCGCAGTCTTACTCCTCTGCCTTTGCGGCGTCCCACAGGTCGTTGAGGCCGTGGGTCGAAAGCTCGGCAAGATCAACATGGGCATCGGCCGCCATCTGCTCCATCGCAGCCCAACGACGGCGAAACTTGGCCGTGCTCGCGCGCAGGGCGCTCTCGGCGTCGATGCCCTCTTTGCGCGCAACGTTGACCAGGGCAAAGAGCAGGTCGCCAAACTCCATCTCGCGCTCGGGCGTTCCGGGGGCCTCGGCCTCAAACTCGGCACGCTCCTCGGCGACCTCGTCCCACACATCCTGGACCGTCTCCCACTCAAAGCCCACGGCAGCCGCCTTGCGCGACACCTTCTGCGCCTGCATCAGCGCCGGCAGATGCGTGGGCACGCCGTCGAGCAGGCCCTCGGGCGCAGCTTCGCCCGCTGCCACGGCCTTGTCCTTGGCAACCTTCTCGGCAAGCTTGACCTCATCCCAAATCTTGAGCACCTCGTCGGAGCTCTCGGCGTCCGCATCGCCAAACACGTGTGGGTGGCGTCGGATGAGCTTGGCGTCGATATCGCGCGCCACGTCGGCCAGCGTAAACTCACCGGCGTCCGCCGCAATCTGCGCATGCAGCACTACCTGCATGAGCACGTCGCCCAGCTCCTCGCGCAGATGCGTGGCATCGTCGGCCTCGATGCAGTCGAGCGCCTCGTAGGCCTCCTCGATCATGTTCTTGCCAATGCTGCGATGCGTCTGCTCGCGGTCCCACGGGCAGCCATCGGGCTGACGCAGACGCCAGATGGTCTGCACCAGATGCTGCAGCTCGGCCGACGCGTCGACCAACGTGGACAGGTCGCGCGAACCCTCGGCATTTTGCTGAGCCATGTGCTGCGCCATAGTTATTCCTCCTCCAGGACCACGTGACGGAACACGCCGCCCTCGTAGATGCCGTAGCTATGCGTACCGTCCTTGGGGATGCTCACGCTGCCGGGGTTGAAGAGCCACAGGCCCGGGTGCGCGGCGCTTTCCTCGTTGACCTTGATGTGCGTGTGGCCGTAGACGAGCGCGGAGCCCTCGGGCAGCGCGGGCGCATGGTCGACGCTGTTGTGCATGCCGGCGCCAAAGACGTGGCCGTGCGTCAGGAACAGCTCGCGGCCGGTCTCGTCGAACAGCGTGGCGTAGTCGGCCATGACAGGAAAGTCGAGCACCATCTGATCGACCTCGGCGTCGCAGTTGCCGCGCACCGCGATGATGCGGTCGGCCAGGGCGTTGAGCAGCGGAATCACGCGCTTGGGGGCGTAGTCGCGCGGCAGGTCGTTGCGCGGACCGTGGTAGAGCAGGTCGCCCAGCAGGACGATGCGGTCGGGCTGCTCGGACTCGATGGCGGCGATCAGGCGCTCGGTCCAATATGCCGAGCCGTGAATGTCGGAAGCGATGAGGTATTTCATGGTGGTCCTTTCGGTGAGATTGATATGACTGGGCGCGGAATGTCGCCGGCCGCGCTATTCAAATCGCAGCGCCGCGCTCTGGGCCGCCTGCATCACGCGTTGGAGCGGCACGTTGTGCTCGCGAGCGAGGCGGGAGCAGTCCTCGTACTCGGGCGCCGCACGCTCACTGCCGTCGGGCAGGGTGGCTACTTTGACGGCCACCTCGCCCCAAGGCGTCGCCACCTGCTCAAAACGACGCGGCAGACAGACGCGTTCCATCACCTGGCGACGAATGCCGTTGGTCGTGGTTTCCAAAAAGATGATCATCTGCAGACGGTCAATGTCCTCGCGGGCGCAGATTACCTGCAGCTGCCAGCCGGGACGACCTTTTCCCCAAGGGCTTTCCCATGCTATTTCGCTTTCTTCCTTCTGGGCCTTCCATAATGCGAAATCCAATGGATCTTGTTTTATATCACC
>OJRX01002732.1_pt1 | contig 13394 bp, 10 predicted proteins | sample 1599301 | NCBI WGS metagenome assembly OJRX01 (sample SAMN04168656, study PRJEB22393) | human gut metagenome | biome: human gut microbiome; feature: stool | host: Homo sapiens | collected 2014-03-17 | reverse complement strand
ACCGTATCTAAAACGGTGAGCGTTCAGGTGACCGGGAGTGAGCCGGTGTTCTCAGACTTTACGTGGAAGGATGGAAATCAGCAGGCGCGGGCACTGACGGGAAGCGACGGGATCCTGATAGAAGGATACTCGAAGCTTGAGGTGACTGTACCGGCAGCCAGCCGGGCAGCACCTTTGCCAAAGCGGGTAGCGTTAAGCTTTGGGCAGCCCAACCCATGGGGGTGCTGATGGTCTGTACCAGAATGATGGGAATGCAGTACTGCCATGTGCTGATTTTGGGGTCGTTGACCAGCTTGTTCAGTCGGGAAACGCCCAGCGCGCGGAAGAACACTGCATTCTCCGCAAACACAGCCATGACGGCGTAGGTCAGGAACTGCGCCACAGCCTGCAAAACGGAAAGCTCAGCGCTTGCGTTTATTACCATACAGATGACGCACCTCCTCGATCTTATAATGCACATAGGCACCGCCGATGGCGGTCCACACGGCGGCAATCAGGCCAATGATGATAAACCCGGTGCCCGGCTGGTCGGCCAGCGGCAGCGGCGCCACGGGAAATACCACGTTGCCAAACACGGTGCCTTCCGCCAGCAGTTCACGCACAACCCCCACCAGCAGCACCGAAAAGCAGATACCAATGGTATTGTTGATGCCGCGGCGGAACGCCTCGCCCACCGTTTCCAGGTCGTTGGATTCCATACGTTTGATCACGGCGGGCTCCACTACCAGCATGGGCAGATAGATCCCCAGCAGCGAAAGATCCGCCCCAAACAGGTTGTACAAAATGATATAAGCCGGGATATACACAATAGCGGCAGCGTAAGAGTATACCACACCGCGGAAGCGGTTGCCGGTCAGGTGGCAGATTGCCACAGCCAACATACGGGTTGCCGTTACAAGCAGAATGGTGGCAGCGCACAGCATCCAGGCATTCTGGCCGCTTACAGCAGCCGCCACAATGGGTGCCAGCCCCAGACCGCGCACCATAACGGGGTTATTCAGCCACAGGTGGTCATCATGGATATTCTGGGCCAGCTCTTCCTCGGCCTCTTTGCGGGTCTTGGGCTTATTGGCGGGCTGGACCGTTTTGGGCTTTTCGGCCGTAGGTGCTTCCTGCTTGCTTTCTACCGCTTTCTGCTCCGCCTGGGCGGCGGCCAGGGCTTCCTGCTCGATCTGCTCGGCGGTTTTGCCCTGCTCTGCGGCGCGGCGCGCCTGTTCCAGCATTTCGGGGGTCAGCTGGGGGATGATAACGGTTTGGGAATGTTCCTGCAGGGTCGGCTTTTTGTTGCTGTTCTTACGGTTCTCTGTGTTGGGCAAGGCGCTTTTCCTCCTTCCGCATGAATCTGATCCTTTCTGCGCGCTGGGCCAGGCGGTCCAGCCATTCGGGGAAAGCACCAGCCAATACAATGGCAAAGCATACGCCGGTTTCGTATACGCTGTAATAGCGGAACGCCGTTGCCATTGCGCCCAGGAACAGGCCGTAAATCAAACGGCTGCTCCAGCGGTTGGGCTGCACCACCGGCTCGCACGCCAGAAATATCCCGCCAAACAGCATGCTGCCGGAAAGCAGGATATACTTTTCCAGGTAGATGCGCTGGCGCACATATTCCCATGGGGCACTCAGGGCTGGAAGTTCGTTCAGGTTGGGCAGCAGCCAGGGCACCAGTACGCATACCGCAAGGTACGGCACAAAGGTAGAAAGCTGCATGTGACCGCGCACCAGCAGGTACAGCCCACAGGCCACAATGACCAGAATAGCGCAGCAGCCCAGCGGCCCAGCCACATTACCGGTCAACAGGTTGATGGTACTGTCAGACGGCAAGCCGCCGGCAGACAGGGTGGTGTTGCTGCCTTGGGTCAGCACCACTCCGGTGCTGCTGAAAAGTGCCAGCACTGTACCCGGTGCCGGGTAAGACGACATGACTCGCGGCCATGCCAGCGTTGCCGCCACCAATCCCACCGCCGCCGGGTGGAAGGGATAGTGCCCCTCTCCGCCGAACGCTTCTTTGACAAGCACGGCAATGATCGTTGCCGTGACCACCATATAATACGGGGCCGAAGCCGGCATCATCAGCACAATCAGCGCAGCAAAAGCTTCGCTGGAAGGCTCATGTGCGCGGTACCCCGCCGCATGCAGCGGGGTAACAACACAGTCCGCCACATACGCAGTCAGCAGCCCGGCCGCCATCATCAGCAGCGGGCGCGCTCCGTAATAAAAACAACTGACCGCCAAAAGCGGGACAGTGCAAAACAAAATGTCCCAATAATAATCATAGTTTACACTTTTGGTGATCTTATCATGACGTTTTGGCATGGATACTCCTTTGGGGGTTACAGTGCCCGAACCTGTTTGGCCAGCGCGGTACGGTCCTGCGCCTTAAAAAACGCGCTGCCCATGACCAGAACACTGGCTCCGGCCTGGGCGCACAGGGAGGCGGTTTCGGTGTTAATGCCGCCGTCCACCTCAATGCGGGGGGAAACACCGCGCCGGTTGCACTCTGCCTTGATGGCTGCCACACGGCTGACGGTTGTGGGGATGAACTTCTGCCCGCCAAAGCCGGGCTCCACCCCCATGACCAGCACCAGGTCCAGTTCATCCAGGTAGGGGAACACTGCCTGCGGCGGGGTAGACGGGCTGATGGTCAGGCCCACCAGGCACCCAGTCTCCCGCACAGCGGCAATGGTCTGCCCCACATGGTTGGGCACAGCTTCAATGTGGAAATTGATCAGGTTTGCCCCTGCTGCCGCAAAATCCTGTGCATAGCGTGCAGGGTCGGAGATCATCAGGTGAACATCATAAAATGCTTCCGGCACGGCCTTTTTCAGGCATTTCAGCACCGGCGCGCCATAGGTGATGTTGGGTACAAAGTGGCCGTCCATCACATCAAAATGCACCATGTCTGCACCGCACACCATAGAATCGGCCGTTTCGGCGGCAAGGTTGGCCAGATCGGCAGACAGGATGGAAACACTCAATTCCGTCATTGCTTTGTCCTTTATCTCAAATTGCACCGCATCATTCCCGCCGCAGCGGTATTTGGAATCATGCGGTTTTGCTATAAATCCTGATTTACGCCTGCCTTATGCTTTGTACTGGTTGATCTTATCCATCTGCACAGCAACGCAGGCCAGCGCGCTTTCAATTACCTTGTCCATATCATAGTACTTATACTCGCCCAGGCGGCCGCCAAACACAACGTGCGGCTCGGCATCGGCCAGTGCCTTGTACTTGGCGTACAGGGCGCTGTTCTTGTCATCGTTGACCGGGTAGTACGGCTCGTCGCCCGGCTTCCACTCAGCGGAGTATTCGCGGCTGATGACCGTCTTGGTGCCCGGCTCGGTGGAGCCGAACTCAAAGTGCTTGTGCTCAATGATGCGGGTGTACGGGGTTTCGGCATCGGTGTAGTTGATGACAGCGTTGCCCTGATAGTTGGGGCAGGCCAGCGTTTCGGTTTCAAAGCGAACGCTGCGGTACTGCAAGGTGCCCAGGGAGTAATCAAAATAAGCGTCAATGGGGCCGGTGTAGATCACACGGTCAGCCAGAGCATCCAGTTCAGCCTTGTTAGCCAGGTAGTTCACGCCCAGGCGAACTTCCACACCCTGCAGCATGTTGGCCACCATCTGGGTGTAGCCGCCGTTGGGAATACCCTGATACAGCGCATTGAAGTAGTTGTTATCAAAAATCAGGCGCACCGGCAGGCGCTTGATGATGAACGCCGGCAGCTCAGTGCAGGGGCGGCCCCACTGCTTTTCGGTATAGTGCTTGACCAGCTTTTCGTAAATATCGGTGCCGACTAGGTTGATGGCCTGCTCCTCCAGGTTTTTTGGCTCGGCGGTAAAGTGGGCAGCGCGCTGCTCCTCGATCTTTGCCTCGGCCTCGGCGGGGGTCACAACGCCCCACATCTTGTTGAAGGTGTTCATGTTGAACGGCAGGTTGTACAGTTCGCCCTTATAGTTTGCCACCGGAGAGTTGGTATAGCGGTTGAACACAGCGAACTGGTTCACATAGTCCCACACTTCTTTATTGTTGGTATGGAAGATATGTGCGCCATAGCGGTGGACATTGATGCCCTCAACATTTTCGGTGTAGATATTGCCGGCAATGTGGTCGCGCTTATCGATCACCAGGCAGCTTTTGCCTGCCTTGGTAGCCTGCTGTGCAAACACTGCGCCAAACAGACCAGCGCCGACGATCAGGTAATCATACTGTTTCATGGGGAACCTCCTTGTTATTTGGCAGAATGGCTGAACGGATCAGCGGAACGGTTTTTCCACTGCTGCACCTGCTGCAGGTGGAATTCAAAATCGCGGTCATCCTTTGTCAGCTGGCTGGAAAGGATCACGCCGGAAATAAACAGCAAAAGCGCCGCCACCAGTACGCAGGCACACACGATCAGCGTAGGGAAGCGCGGCACTAGGCCGGTGGCAAAATATTCGCCCAGAACAGGGGCCAAAAAGCACAGGCTGATAATGCCAAGCACCGCAGCCAGGGTGCTGAAAAAGCCGAACGGGCGGTAGTTTTTATACAGCCGTGCAATGGTGCGCAGCACGCGGAAGCCGTCCGAATAGGTATTCAGCTTACTTTCGCTGCCTGCGGGGCGGTCACGATAGTCAATGATCACATTCTCCACCTGCATGTTGCGGTGCAGGGCGTGGATGGTCATTTCGGTCTCGATTTCAAAGCCGCGGCTCAGCACCGGGTAGGTTTTGACAAACTGGTAGCTGAACGCACGGTAGCCCGTCATGATATCCTTGATTTGGCCGCCGAAGAGGTTGTTGGTAAAAAACCGCACCAGGTCGTTGCCAAAATTGTGGAACGGGCGTTTGTTCTGGGTGTAATAGGTGGAGGAAAGCCGATCCCCCACCACCATATCAGCCTGGTGTTCGGTGACGGCTTTGACCATTTCCGGGGCCGCTTCCGCCGGGTAGGTATCGTCGCCGTCCACCATGATATAGGCTTCGGCGTCAATTTCGCGGAACATGCGGCGGATGACGTTGCCTTTGCCCTGCTGGTATTCGTGGCGCACCACGGCACCGGCTGTGCGGGCCAGCTCTGCCGTGCCATCGGTAGAGTTGTTATCGTACACATAGATCGTAGCTTCCGGCAGAACGCGGCGGAAATCCATCACAACCTTTTGTACTGTCTGAGATTCGTTATAACAGGGGATAAGAACTGCTATTTTATCCAATGATATTCACTTCCCTTTTGCGGGTAGATTTTTGTGTTTCAGGTGCGTGATTTTGGGGTATGCAGCGGGGTGGGTTATACAGCTTGATGCACGTAACATCTGTGCACAGCGTAGGCGCACCGCATGTCCCCCTGCGTAAGAGGTATCTCCCTATCCTGCAAGGGCGAGGCAGCTCCACCCTGCCGAACCGTTATGTGCTTCTATTTTTCGGGAGCTGTCCCAACTGCTCTTACGCTTCCGCGCACTTTTTGATCTCGTCCAGCCAGAACCGTGCGGTTTTCTCCCAGCTGTACTTGGCCAGCACTTTGTCCGGCGGGGCCGCAGGCTTGGCAAACAGCGCGTCAAGGTCCACATCATAGTCATAGGGGTCAAAGTAGCGGGCGGTATCGCCATACAGCTCCGGCAGGCAGCTGGCACGGGCCAGGGCGATGGGTGCCCCCAGGCTGAGCGCTTCCAGCGGCGGAATGCCGAACCCTTCAAACACAGCAGGGTGCAAAAAGCCTTTGCAATTCTGCATCAGCGCTTTGTTCTGGCCGTCCGTCACATAGCCGGGGTAAAAGATATTGCTGGTGTTTTGGGCAGCATCTGCTTCGGCGCTGCCAAAGGCAGCAAGGTCCTTGCCGCCGGCCACAACAAAGGTTTTATCCGGGTTGCGGGCGGCAACCTCGCGCACCCACTTAAAGTTTTTGTGCCCGGCCAGGCTTCCCAGTGCGTAATAGTATTCTTTTTTCTTCACACCAGGCAGCTTGTCAAACACCGTCATGTCCGGCTGGACGTTCTGCAGATGCTCCCAGCCGTTATAGGTCACACCGATCTTATCCAGTGGGATGCCCAGTCGCTCGCTGATCAGGTGGCGCTGGTTATCACTGACAGTGAACACCCGCTGGGCAAACCATTTGGTGGAAAGGCAGTGGAACCAGAACTTGAAGCGGAAAAACGCACGGTCGGTTTTCATTACCAGGGGGCGGATATCATGCAGCACCACCACGCTGCGGCGGGTCATGAGCATATCGCTGGCAAGGCCAACGTAAAAAGCGTGGTGTTTGCGCAGGTAGCGCGGCAGCACCACCAGATTGTAACTATACTTAATGGCCTTGAGCGGAACAATTTTGATGTTTTTCAGTTCGGGCAGGTGCAGCGGGCGGCCATCGTCCCGGTAGCACAGCCGCACATCCAGGCCGGTGCCTTCCAGCAGGGGGTCCAGCCGGGTCACAACTTCATACACAAAGCGCGGAATGCCCGTGATGGGGTCACACAGCACTGTGCCATTGATCACAATGGGGTTCACTCTTCGGCCTCCTTGGCGGTTTCGTGGTGAGAGCAGGCTTCCAGCTCACGCTGCCAGTCCGCATAGCGGCGGGTGCAGTAATCCTGCAGCTCGTCCTCAAAGCGCTGCTCGCTGAAGCTGCGGCTGTGTTCCCGGATCTGCTGTGGGGGATAAGCCACGCCTTCGGTCTCAAACTTCTGGATGCAGGCTTCCAGGCTTTCGGGTGTCTGCTCGTCAAACAACAGGCCGGTTTTGCCGTCCAGCACAGTCTCACAGGCGCCGCCGCGGCCAAAGGCCAGCACCGGGGTGCCTGCGCTCTGGGCTTCCACAGGGGTAATGCCAAAATCCTCCTCGCCGGGGAACAGGAACGCCTTGGCTCGCAGATAATAGCCGCGCACCTCTTCATCGCTCAGGCCGCCGCCCAAAAAGCGGATGGTCGGGCCAGCCATGGCGCGCAGCTTGTCGCCCTCGCCGCCGCCGCCGATCACGATCAGCGGCTTGTTCAGCTTGGTGCAGGCTGCCACAGCCAGGTCAATCCGCTTGTACCAGGTAAAGCGGCCCACCACAAGGTAAAAATCCTCTTTGGGCACAAAGGGTTCTTCGTTGATATGCACGCAGGGGTAGATCACATCACTGTCGCGCCGGTAATATTTTTTGATGCGCTTGGCAATATAATGCGAGTTGGCGATAAAATAGTCCACCCGGTCCGCGGCGCACTTATCCCACTGGCGCAGCTTGAGCATCTGGCCGGGCATGACCGCCCGCACCAGCGCGTTGGCATTGTTGCGGTAGGTATAATAAAAATCCCAGACATAGCGGGTGGGCGTATGGCAGTAGCAGATATGCACGGCGTCCGGCCGGGTAATCACGCCCTTGCTGCAGGAAGAGCAGGACGAAATGACCATATCGTATTCCGAAAGATCCAGTGCTTCAAACGCGCGGGGCATCCACGGCAGCATGGCACGGTACAGCTTGGTGGCAAAAGGCAGCTTTTGGAGATAGGTGGTGCGAATATCATAACCCTTGAACCACGCAGGCATGTTGTTTTCGTCATAGACGAGGGTATAGATGGGTGCGTCAGGGAAAACATGGTGCATACAGTCCACCACGCGGTCTGCACCGGCGTATGCCACCAGCCAGTCATGCACAATGGCTACCTTCGGCTTGCCGTTTTTCATCCTCAGCCCTCCTTTGGTTGGTTACTGGATCTTTTCATCGTTGACCATTTTGCCGCCAAACACGGTGCGGAACAAAATTTTGATATCCAGTGCAACGGTCCAGTTTTCGATGTACCAGATATCATAACGGATACGCTCCGCAATATCAGTGTCACCGCGCAGGCCGTTGATCTGCGCCCAGCCGGTCAGGCCGGGGCGCACCTGCTGGCGCACCAGGTAACGGGGAATTTCTTCCTTAAAATGCTCTACATGGAACGGGATCTCTGGCCGCGGGCCAACCAGGCTCATATCCCCTTTTAATACATTGAAAAACTGCGGCAGTTCATCCAGGCTGAATTTGCGGATAATGCTGCCGAACCGCGTTTTGCGCGGGTCGCTGTTGGTGCTCCAGGCCGAATCCTCGGCGGCGTTCACCCGCATGGAGCGGAACTTATACATCATAAAGGGGCGTTTGTTCAGCCCCACGCGCTCCTGCTTAAAGATGATCGGCCCAGGGCTGGACAGCTTGACGCCGATGGCTACCCCCAGCATGATGGGGCTGGTGAGCACGATCAGCACCAGGCTGCCCACCACATCCATGGCGCGCTTGATAAAGGCGTTCAGGATATTATCAAACGGCGTCTGCCGGATGTTGATGAGCTTACAATCGCCCAGCGCATCAATGGTGGGGCGGGCGGGCAGGTAATCGTTATAAAACGGCACCATGGTAATGCGGGTGCCGTGCTTATCGCAGGCGGCAAAGGCGCGGGTCAGCATGTGCATCTCGGCGGCATCCAGGGCCACCACCACCTCGTCAATGCCGGGTTCATCCAGCGTGACTTCCATTTTGTCATATCCGCCCAAGTAGCGCACATCCAGGTCCGGGTTGGCATAAGGCGCCAGGTAGCCATCCACATGGAAGCCATAATACGGGTTATGTTCGAGCGCCAGCAGGTACTTGGCAGCCATATCGCCGCCGCCGACCAGCAAGATATGGCGCAGGTCCTCCCCTTTCCGGTTGCGGGCACGGTCATACCAGCGCTTGATCATCCGCTTGAAGATCAAAAAGCCGGTGCTGAACCCGTACAGCAGCAGCATGACCCCGCGGGAGAAGTTTTGCAGGCGGAAAACGAAGAGCAGCGCCATAAAGCCCACCACGCCCAGCGCGTTGCCGAACGCAATGGTGGTGCTGCGCTGCCACAGCCCCCGCAGGCGGGAGGGGTTATACAGCCCGCGGCTCCAATAGAGCAGCACCATCACCACGGCGTAGCCCGCCCACCCCAGGGCAACCATAGGGCTGCGGGCAATATCCAGTGCCGGGCCGGCGCCGCCCTCCTCAAAAAAAGGCAGCCAGTTAAAGCGCAGGAAATTGGCCAGCAGGTATGCGGCAATCAGCAGCACAATATCAATCGCACTGCTGATCAAGCCCCTGATACGCTGATTTTCACTGAGCAATCCTGCTGCCCCCTCTCTGTACGCCATATTTCAATCATTTTAGTATATCATAAAATCCATCCGGTTTCAACCAACGGCGGTTTTGCTGCGGCGCTGAAGCAGATTTTACAACTTTCCACTCCCGCTGCCGGACCCGCAGTTTTTCCGCGTTACTCGAAGAAGTACTCCCAATCCTGATACGTCGCATTCACTTCAACTGCGTTTACCTGCGGGTACACGGTGCCGCTGCCGGATTTTGCCGTCAGCAGAATTTGCCCCACACCGTTGGAAATGGTGATAGGCACCTCGTAACTGTCGCGGTCGGTGGGCAGGTAGAAATCGCCCTGGTTGGTGTCGCGTTCCGCGGCGGCGCAGAGTTCGTTTTCCGTCACACAGGTCACATGCAGGAACTGCCGGTCAAACGGGTGGTCCATGCTGTCAGAGCTGACCAGCCCATAGTGCAGCGTTACATCCGCCACACCGCAAAAATCCGCGTCCGCCGCCGTTACGGTCACCAGCACAGTGCCATCTCCCTGCAGGGTGGCAGCGGTCGTGGTTTCCACGTTCAGATTGTTATCGGTTCCGGTGCGCTCCCAGAAAAGGTGCATGCCGCCGGACTGGAAGGTGTTTGCCACCGGTTGCCAGTAACGGTACAGCTCCCGGTAGAACCACCAGTTGGCGTTGCGGCTCCACCGCTCCGGCGGGGCCACCTTGGGGCTGGGGGTCACAACAATGTCAAAATTCCCCTGCTGGAAGGTTTGCAGGTACGCCAGGCGTTGGCGATCCCCCAAGGCATGGATGATGTAATCCGTGCCGGTAGGCTGCAGCTGGCCAGTCATGGCTTCCAGCGCGCTGGAATAGGTGCCAAACAGCCGCTTGCCCGCCGTCAGTTCCTTTTCGGTTGCCAGCTTTTCGGCCTGGTCGCCGATCCAGCCGCCCAGCTCCGGCACAAAGGTATAGCCCTCGTGCCCGCCAATGCGGGTCTGCACCTGCCCGGCCATGCCGACGGCCAGCACAGCGGCCCCCAGCACCGCACAGCCTGCGGGCACAATGCGCGCTGCAACCTGCGGAAAGCTTACCTTTTGGCAAACCAGCAGCACCGCTTTGATGATACACGCCGGGGCCAGTACGGCAGCCAGTGCCGCCGCACCGCCCGTGGGCCCATTGTTGGAGGCACTGACCATGCCGTACAGCAGGTTCCACAGCACCATGCCCAGTGTCAGGGCAAAGCCCCCGGCCGCCAACACAGCAGAGCGTTTGCTGCGGCAGACAAAAATACCGATGGCAAACGCCAGTGCCGCCGCAAGGCAGAACACTGCCGCGCCCGGCCAGTGCAGGTCTGCCACGCTGCACACCCGGTCGCTGAGGGTATTGCCGTAATACCAAGTCTGGTAAGCGCTGGTTCCGCGGGTCTGGCGCAGCCAGGCCAGCGGGTGCCCCCAGCTGATGAGCAGCACCGAAACGCCAAGCCCCACCACACTGGTAACGATGTAGCGCAGTGTCTGCACCACAATTTTACCGATGGAACTGCGATACAGCCGGATGAGATACAGCCCATACCCCAGCGCAATGGAAATATAGGCAGCGCCGCCCATATCATTGCTCCAAGGCACAAAAAAGCCTGCGGCAAAGGGCACCAGCACCGCCGGGGCCAACAGCCGCCTGCTTGTATCCTGCTGCCAGAAATGCAGTCCCAGCAGGATGACCAGTACCGCCAGTGTTAAAGCGGCGGAGCGCATCATGCGGGCGCTGTTGCCGTTGGCGGCGGCATAGCTCAGCAGGGTGTTCACCTGACCGGCAAACGGCAGGTTTGCCCCCTGCACATAGGCAAAAAACACGCTGCACAGCGCCAACGCTGCCACGCGGGCCGCACGGGCAGTGCCGATGACCACCAGGCAGACCGCCAGCACCAACAGCTCAAAATAGAACCAGGTGCAAAAGTTTGTGGCAAACATGCTGCGGCCAAAGCTGTTGCCCAGCACCAGCAGCAAACCGCCCACGCTGTACAGCTCGCCCGCACCAAGGTAGACGGTAAAATCACGATAAGGTACCTGCCCGGCCAGCAGGTGGCGCACCGGGTTATAATTCTGGAAGTCGCCGTTCATGATCTCGTACCCGATCTCATAATTGGCGGCAAGACCGCGCACTGCGGCAAGCCCGGCCAGCACCAGCAGCAAAAACAGCCACGGTGCTGCGCGTTTGAGCTTTTGTTTTGCTGTCTGCATCAGCGGTAAAGGCCCTCCAGCTCATCCAGCTTTTTCTTCATTTCTGCACGCACGCTGGGTGGGTCCAGAATTTCGATCCCTGTGCCAAAGCCGGCCACCCAGCCGTAAAACCGGGGGCTGACCTGCACATTTACCACCACATTAAAGTGGTCGCCATCCGGGTTGCGCACCAGGGTAACCCCCGTGCCAAACCGGTCGATCATCGCCCCGGCCAGGCGGTTTTCGCACCGCATGGTCACTTTGCGCACCGGGCCGTTGAACATATCAAACATCTGCTGCATATACTGGTTTACGTCAAATTCGGCGTATTCCTCAGCGCCTTCACGTTCGGTATCCGGCAGCAGCTCCACCTTGCGCATTTTATCCACGCGGTAGTGCTTCAGACGGCCTTCGGTATAGGCGATCATATAATAGTTTCCGTTTTCCCACACCATCACCCAGGGGCTGACGGTGTACAGCTGGCCTTCATGACGGGGCACCATCTGCTTTTGCAGGTCCCAGTCACAGTATTTGAACCGCACCTGGTTGCCCGCGGTGATGGCGCTGTGCAGGGTATCCACGCTGTAAAGGATCTTTTCCTCCTGGCTTTTCACCCGGCCGGAAACCAGCACCTTGCGGTCCAGCTCCTCCTGGCGGTAGCGGGAGGTGAACCGTCCCAGCTTTTCGATCAGCACCTTGCTTTTGCGCGCGGTGATGAACTTGCTGGCATACACAGCGTCCACCAGCAGTTTCAGCTCCGCCAGTTCAAACGGGGTATCCACCATATAATACCCGCCCCCGCGGCCGCGCTGCTGCACGATCTCAAAGGGGGTATCCGGCATTTCGTTCAGGGTCTGGATATCGTCATACACGCTTTTGCGCTCTGCCACAATGCCGCGCTCTTTCAGCAGTTCTACCATGCGCGGCACACTGATGGGGTGCTTTTCGTCGGTTTCCCGCACAAAAATTTCCAACAACGTAAGCAGCTTTAATTTCTGTCCTTCTTTACGGGGCATAAAGGCCGCCTCCCTTCCGGCAAAACAGACCGGCTTCCCGGTTATTTTTTATCAAATGCCTTGCGGCGCTCGGTGGAAAGGCGGAACATTTTTTCCAGCCCTTCGCGGTCGTCATCCACCAGTTTCTGGCGCATGGTGGCAAGTGCATCACTGAACATATCGATCTCACTAATCAGGTTATCCTTGTTCCACAAGAACAGCTCCGCCCACATTTTATCGTTGATGCGCGCAATGCGGGTCAGGTCGCGGAAAGAGTCCCCGGTATACTTGGCAAGCTCGGTGTTATCGCTGGCGCACATCAGGCTGACGGCAATGGCATGGCACAGCTGGCTGACATAGCCGATCATGTGGTCATGCTCTGCCGGGCTGAGCACGCTAATGCGGGCAAACCCCAGTGTGCGGGCCAGGGTACGGCACCATTCAATGGCTTCCGGGGTGTTTTTTTCGGTGGGGGTAATGATAAAGTTTGCCGGGGCAAAGTTTACCTCGGCACTGTGGGCCACGCCGCTGGTCTCACGGCCGGCCATGGGGTGGCTGGCAATGAACTCCACGCCCTCCGGCAGCATCTGCTGCACCGGCTCCACCACGCCGCGCTTTACGCCGGAAACATCAGTTATCAGCGTGCCGGGGCGGACCAGGTGGCCGTACTGCTTGACCCATTCCAGCAGCACAGTGGGGTACAGGCCAAAGATGATGTAATCCGCGTTCTGCACCAGGTCGTCAAAGTTTTCGTTGCGGCCCTCGCAGATATAGGCGTGTTCCAGCGCATAATCCAGCGTGCTCTGGCTGTGGGTAATGCCGGTCACGCGGTAGCCTTTCTGGCTGAGCACCTGGGCATATTTGCCGCCCAGCAGGCCCAGGCCCACAATTAAAAACGTTTTGTTTTTATCCATCCCGTCCATTTTGCTTTCACCCCTGATTTGTTACATGGGCCCCCAGGCCCTTGATGACCTCAAAGAAATCCGGCCAGCTTTTGTTGACCGCGTTGGCCCCCTCGATGACCGCCGGCTGGCCTGCGGCCAGGGCAGCAACGGCCATTGCCATTACAATGCGGTGGTCGTTATGGCCATTCAGCGGCGCCGTGGGCTTGTGCAGGGCGCAGCCCTCAATTGTCAGGGTATCGCCGTC
>OJRX01002672.1_pt1 | contig 13738 bp, 10 predicted proteins | sample 1599301 | NCBI WGS metagenome assembly OJRX01 (sample SAMN04168656, study PRJEB22393) | human gut metagenome | biome: human gut microbiome; feature: stool | host: Homo sapiens | collected 2014-03-17 | reverse complement strand
GACAGAATGGCAATTTGGAATGGCTTCTTTAAATCCAAGATGGAATGTAAGCGGAACATATATGCAGGTACTTCCAAGCTTTATTTCTACTGACCAGGACGGAAATGATGAAAAAGAATTTCTTCTTGATTATTTTAATGAACTGCCAGATCTGCTTTCTATGGTTTTTTTGAAAGGTTATCAATGGCCATTTGATGTAAATAAAATTTTTGGCGGCTCTTCGGTGATCGACCTATTGGTTTACCAGGAGACTGTATTAAAAAAACGCAGAGTATTTTTGGATTACAGGGTCAATCCAGGAAACCTTGAAAAAGACAGGGATCTTCCTTATGCATCTATGATCCCGGAAGCAAAAGAATATTTAAGCCAGGCCGGAGCCTGCTTCGGAACACCCATTGAACGTTTAAAGCATATGAACGAGCCTGCTATTCTTTTTTATCAGGATCACCATGTAGATCTGTTTAAAGAACGTTTGGAGATTGCCGTATGTGCCCAACATAATAACGGTGGTCTGTCCACCAACCATCTATGGGAAACCAATCTCTCTGGTCTTTACGCGATCGGAGAAGTGTGTGCAAGTCATGGAGTTACAAGACCTGGCGGAACTGCTTTAAATGCAGGTCAGGTAGGTGCTGTCCGGGCGGCTGAAGGAATTTTTCTTAAAAAAAGAACACACATGAAAGAAGCGAGCCCTTCCACCGAGAGTGGTATAAAAGAAAGGCTGCGCATTCAGGCGCTGGATCGGATCAGACTTTCAGAACATGCAGAAGGAAACTGCCCATTGTCCGAACTGTGGATAAATGCCTCTAAAAGAATGAGTGCCGCTGCAGGTATGATCCGCAACCAGGTGCAAATGGAAACAGCTTTAAAAGAAACAGAGGATGACATATGTCAATTTATGCAAAAAGCAAAATCGCCTTCTGTTTCACAACTTTCATTGTTCTACAAGCTGTACGATATGCTTCTTTCTCAAAAAATGTATCTATTTGCCATGTTAGACTACGCAAAAGCAGGCGGAGGAAGCCGAGGTTCCGCATTATATACAGATTCCACAGGAGAACTCCCAGGCTTTCCAGGCTGCCAAACCTTTGGAGAATTATATCGCTGCAGACTGGACCAGAAAATGCATGGCCAGGAAGTCCAGGAAGTAACTTTAAAAGAGGGAACACCGTCTGCCTCAAGACGCCCTGTACGTCCATTACCTGATGTTGACTATTTCTTTGAAAATCAATGGAGAATATACAGAGAACGGATGGGTATGATGGATTAAAAGTCAAAAATACCCAGGCGATCGTTTCCCGAACCCGCCTGGGTATTTCCTATTCGCAGATACCTTATCTGCTTTCCTTCATCTCTCTATATAATTCAATAAACTCCCTTGCCATTACCTTGGCCATTTCCGTACTTGCCATCTGATCTTCTGCATGCATCAGGATCAGGGAAAACTCTGTTTTTTCACCGGAAGCTTCTTTCTGTATTAAAGAAGTGTGGACTTCATGTGCCTGGGCATAAAGGTCATCTCCCTCATTCATGCTGATCTCGGCTCCCCCAAGATCACCCTTTTTTGCTTTCTGAATGGCCTCTATGTAAGAAGATTTTGCGCTTCCTGTATTTGTGATGATCTGCATGCATACCATAACCATGCTTTCGTCCATTATCCCATCACCTCCATAGCATGCTTTAACACTTTCTCCCCGTTCATCATGCCATAATCCCTCATGTCAATTGCTTCTACCGGTACACTTCCTGCCAGCTTCTTTACATTTTCCAGTTCGTAGCGGATCTGCGGTCCTAAAAGGACAATATTGGCTTCCTGGATCTCTTTCTTTGCGTCTGCCAGGGATTTTGCTTCAATACTAACCTCGACCCCATCTGCCTGTGCTGCTTTCTTCATTTTTGCCACCAGCATACTGGTTGACATTCCTGCGTTGCATACTAATAAGATCTTCTTCATTTTCATCTTCTCCTTTACTCTTCACCCATCGTTTTTGCCATAACAACATCATTGATCTTTACAAAAGGAATATATAACAGCACACCTAAGATCAGGATCAGTGCCTGTACAAGGATAGCACGCCAGTCACCTGCTGTTGCAAGATATCCGCTTAACAGAGGCGGTGTGGTCCATGGAATATATACCACGCATTCATTCATAAAATGCATTGCAGTTGCTGCATATGCAATAATAATACCTAATGCAGGAGTTAAAATAAATGGAATGATCAGGGAAATATTGTATACAATGGGATATCCGAAGATAACCGGTTCATTAATGTTAAATAATCCCGGAACGAATGCCATTTTGGCAACGCCTCTTGTTGCTTTGTTGCGACCAACTAAGAAGGTAGCGATCAGAAGGCAGATGGTAGATCCGGAACCTCCCATCATACCAAATCCAGGTACCAAAGCTACATTGATAATGTTGGGAATCGCTTCACCTGCTGCATAAGCAGCCATATTCTGTGTCATATTTACGATCAGAAGCGGCTCCAGGATGGAACTGTAGATAACAGACTGATGAATACCTAACAGCCACAAGAAATTTCCCAGGCTGTAAAGGATCACGCAGCCAACCAGGCCGGTTGTAACGGTACGCAGTGGTTCCTGGATCAGAGTGGTTATCATCTGGATCAGGTTTGTATCAAATACATTGTTAAGAACTGCAGATATAAGACCAAAACCGGATAACAGCAGGATGAACGGGATCAGAACGTTAAATGATTTTCCAACAGACGGCGGGATGCTGTCTCCCAGGTCGATCTGCAGCTTTTTGATCCCTGAGATCCATACAAAAAGTTCTGTTGCGATCAGGCCGATGATAACGCCCGCAAACATCGCCTGTGTTCCCACATTTCCAAAAGTTAAGGCGCCGGATACTGCTACGCTCTCGCCTCCTTCTAATGGGGTTACGCTGACTACATTTGGCATCATAACTACCAGGGCTGCCAGTGAAACAATCGCCGCTGCCATGGGATTATCAAAGCCTTTGTTTCTTGAAAGACAATAACCGATCACAGGTGCAATCAGCAGGGAGCTGATATTTAAAGTTCCGTTTGTGATCACAGTGCCCCAGTACTGGGCTCCTGTAAGAGTATCGCCGGATAACAGCCACACAAATACCGTATTGTTGATCAGCACTGCCAGACCTGCCAGGATATACAGCGGCATAATGGTAGCAAATGCATCACGCAGGGACCGTAAATGGATCTCATTTCCCATTTTTGATGCGAAGATCGTAAATTTCTCTACAAACTTTGACTCCTGAAATGATACCTCTTTCATACTTTTGCCTCCCTTTCTTCTAGCAGTCCCTTCATCCAGCGGGCTGACTTTTTAAGTTTTCTGGAATAATTCCCCATAAGATCTACTTCTATCATACCATATCTGTTTTTAAATGCATTATTCCAGGACCAGTTATCGATCACTCCCCAGTAGTGATATCCCAGACACTTTGCACCGTCTTCAATGGATTTAAAGATCCACTGGAGATGTTCTGTAATAAATTCGATCCTGTAATCATCCTGGATCTCACCGGATGCATCCCTGAAACGGTCTTCATGTTCTACTCCCATTCCATTTTCAGAAACAAAGAACTTAAGATCCGGATATTCATTTTTCATTTTCATTCCAAAATCATAAATACCCTTTGGATAGATCTCCCATCCTCTGTATATATTCATCTTTGCTTCTGGCCATACATATGGATCAGAAAATTTAGGGTAACCGTTTTCATCTGTCTTCTCTTTCGGTGCCTGGATCCTGGATGGATGATAATAATTAAAGCCCAGCCAGTCTACTTTTCCCTGCTTTAATATCTCTTCATCTCCCGGCCTTCTTTCCGGAGCCAGACCTTTTTCTTCCAATGTAGAAAGAACGTCCTCTGGCAGATGTCCTTCTGCCACCAGATCCAGCCACCACCGGTTGTTGATCCCATCCTCCATCCGCAAAGCTTCCAGATCTTCTGGCGTAGGATCTTCTCTTGTATAAGGCGGCGCAAAACAGTTGATCAGGCCGATCTTTGCATCCTCTCTTACATAGCCCTCTTCTTTTGCCTTTCTGAATTCCCATACAGCCAGACTGTGGGCAAGGGACAGATGATACTGAACCTGCATTCCTCTTTTTGCATCCTTTATAAAAGGATACCAAAAACCGTTGCGGTAGCGCTGATCTGGTTCTACGATGGGTTCGTTGAAAGTAAACCAGTACCGGATCTCTGAACCAAACTCACGAAAAGCGGCTCTGGCATAGGCTGCATAAGCTTCCACCACATCCCTGCTTTCCCATCCGCCTCTTTCAAACAGATAGGTCGGCATATCAAAATGATACAGGTTCATAAAAAGTTCGATCTGATTTTCTTTCGCACATTTACATACCTTATGGTAAAACTGTGCTCCTTCCTGATTGAGCTTTCCATCTTTTGTAAGAAGTCTGCTCCACTGCATGGAAGTACGGAAAGAATCCATATGAAGGCTTTTCAGAAGTTTAATGTCATCCTCATATTTCTCATAAAAATTGTTTCCTACATAGCTTCCCACTTTATTGTAGAAATCAGAAATTGAAAGATCTGACCAGGTATCCCAGATACTTTCCAGACGGCCTCCTGTTTTATAAGCGCCTTCTGTCTGAGGACCTGACATTGCTGCGCCTACAAAAAAGTTTTCCGGAATTTTAAGCTCCATGCCCATACCCCTTTCTTTTTTATATGTCATTTTCTCGTTTTGTTATGTTTAATTATTTATTTGTTATGACATTTGTTATTATATAATATTTTCCAAGAATTGCAAGGGTATTTTTTAAGTTTTTAAGCGAAATTTTAAAAGTGCCAGTTTGCTGTTTGCAGCATACTGACACTTTGCACAATTACTTTTTATATTTTTATTTGTTTTGCACATTGATTTTGATATTTTTCTGAAAATTTAATGAATACTTACGCTTTTAAGTTCAAATCGATCTGCCCTGTGACGGGAAATAGAGTACTCAAAAATACGTCCATCATCCAGATATGCTACCTGTTCCACTTCCAGGACAGGCAGGACCTGATCACCTATATCCAGCCACTTTTTTTCCTGTTCTGTAGGCATGTCTGCCCTGGCGATCCGATGGGCACTTTGTATCTTTAAGCCCAGATCATTTTCCAAATAGGAATAAATAGAACTTTTTACTACATCTTCCGTAATACCTGTAATAAAATCCGTAGGCATGTAGGTGTATTCTACTACATAAGGTTTCCCATCCACCAATCTGGTACGGCATATATAGCAGACAAAAGCATTTTCTGCCACCTGCAGTTTTTCTGCCACTTCTTTACTTGCTTTTTTCAGTCCAAATTCATGGACATCCGAAGATACCTTCCGTCCTGCCTGGTCTTTACTAAATCCACTGAACTGACCGGATTTTGAAAAGCCCACCTGGTCCGTCATGCCCGGAGCCACGGCTTTTACAAAGGTTCCTGCACCCCGTCGTTTTGTGATCAGACCTTTTGCTACCAGAAGCTCCATTGCCTCTCTTATGGTAATACGGCTGGCATCATAGATCTTACACATTTCCATTTCCTGTGGCAGTCTTGTATCCGGCGGGTAAGTTCCATCTTTAATTTTCTTCTGTATCTCTTCCGCGATCATCTCATATTTATACATGATATATAAACTCCTCTTCCTGTCTCGTCACGTATGTCATATCATTTTATAAATAAATTATAACTTACCAATTATAAAATTACAAGGAAACCACTTTTTATTTTATGCATTTGTATCCTCTGTTTTTTCAGCAGGCACTACCGGTTCTCCCGGATATTCGATTACATAAAATTCATATCCATTGATCACCCTGGTAGTACCATATACATCTTTTCGTTTGAAACCGCTTCCATAGTTAGCATGAACATGACCATGTAAAAAGTACTTTGGATGATATTTATCCATCAGGTCTAAAAATGCCTTAAATCCGCGATGGGGCAGATCTTCCATATCATTTAACTTATATGCCGGGGCATGGGTCACAAGGATATCAAAGCCTTTGTGGCGCCACAGCTTCCACCAAAGTTTATGAATACGTTTCCTCATCATCTTCTCTGTGTACTGATTAGGTGAGTCCGGTATATATTCCATGGAACCTCCCAGTCCCAGAATACGGACTCCCTTGTATACAAAAATATCATCATCAATACAAATGCAGCCTTCCGGCGGTTTGTATTCATATTTTGTATCATGATTTCCCTTTACATACAATAAAGGGGCATGGCACAGAGTTGCAAAAAAAGTAAGATATTCAGGTTCAAGATCTCCACAGGAAATGATCAGATCAATATCTTTCATCTGCTCCGGGTCATAGTATTCATACAACAGCTTTGATTCCTGATCAGCAAATATCATTATGTTCATTTATTCATTCTCCATCTCTGTCTGCTCCGTTGCCTTAATGCCCTGAAGCTGCATCAGTTCCTGGGCGCGCTCATTCATTTCCCCGATCTTTGGAATATAGCCAACTACATTTTGCGCCAGCCAGTTCATAGTAATGATCTCCTCTGCATTTAAGCTCTTGCCCTGGGTGCATTTGGTGCTTCCATCCTGGGCATAGATCAGTCCGTCAAATGGATGGAAGCTGCCGGCACGAATGGAATTTTTCAAAAACTCGATCAGCCGCCTGGTACCATTTGGCATATTTTCAGAACAGATCACATCGATCACATCCGCTGACATACCCCACCAGTAGTTTACTGCTTTCTTGCCTTTCATGGCTTCGATCTCTTCTGTACTCTTAAATGCAAGACGGATGATCTGCTCATAGAATTTACCCCAGTGCCATACCGGCATAGCAAGGTGTCTTATATTACCATCGTCATTTATATATAGCCCAAATTTTCTTGATGATTTTTTCGGCGTAATCATATCCTGGTCCGATATACAATTAATCCCAAGCTCATTAAACCTGGCTTCAACATCATTGTCTTTGATACCATTCCATTCCACATACACCTTAGCATCAGGATTAACAGCCTTTACCCCCATAGCAAACGCATTAACATTTGCCATGACACCATAAAGAGGACAACCTGCAACATATCCTATTCTGTCACTCTTTGACATAACGCCAGCTATAAGTCCTGTCAGATACTTAGCTTCATGAATTCTTGTATAGTAGGTTCTTATATACTTATGCGATATATTCAGTGAACAGTTAAGTATCTTAGCCTTTGGATGTGCTATGGCCTGCTTCAGACTCGCATACATCATGGCTGAAGATGTCACAAATATAAGATCTGTATTTTCATCTATAAGCTTTTGTATAGCATCATAATCATCGATTTTAGGTCTTACATTCGTTATACTTACTGTTTCTATCTGTTTTCCAAATGTCTCATCTATATACTGTCTTCCAAGTTCATGCGCATAACACCATTCAGATGTCTGTGGTGTCTTTTCATATATAAATCCAACCTTTAGCTTTTTGTTGCTATCTCCTCCTGATATTGGAAGCAGATAGCTTAGTATATTCTTTTTGGCTGGTTCTATCTTTGCCGGGTCCATTTTTAATTCAACCCCACTGTTATCTGATATAAGTTCAAACTCTTCCCATGTCTTAGCCACATTTTTATCCATCTCATCAGATGTCATGTGCTTGACATTATCATATCCATGAATATGAATAAATCTTAGATACGCATCTCCGACAGGAAAATCAAATCTGTCTCCTCCCCTTGATTCATATGCCGTTCTGAAATTAAGATAGCTTGAAACAAGATCCTTTTTAGCATCTTCATCCATAACCTTTCCTGGTTCTATCCCAACCAGATCCATAAGTGTCGTAAAACTGCCTTCTTTACTGAAATATATATCATTAAGCTTAGTTGCTTTATAAAAATCCATAAATTCATAATATATTTTAACATCTGGATCATCGGATTTTTTAGGAATCTTTCGTATAACCTGTGCATTGACAGTAACTGCCTTAAAGTACTTTAAAACACTCACCCTTTTGTTACCTTCAAGCACATAAAACTTATTCATGTATTCATATACCTTTATAGGATCTCTTATACCTTCATTCACCTGGCTGTCACTAAGTGATGCCCATTTTGCTGAAAACTCACTTCCCCATTCCAATATAGGCATCCAGTTATCTGCAAACGCATTTGTTCTTCCAGCTGTACATGTTCCTACCACAAGTCTTAATGGTATCTGATCAATCCCAAGACTCACCTCAGAATCAATACTCTTTTCCTCCATCATATTCTCCATAACAGGAAGGTATGGATATTTTCCTTTATTAACACATGCATGATATTCTTTTTTTCCTAATTTTAAGGCACTCATATAATCCTGTACTGACATACTAACCTCCATTCCTGCACAGATATACTTAAAAACTGTGCACTTTTAATGCCCATAACCCTTTTACCATTCTTTACTAATTAAACTTAACACATTTTATAATATAAATAAAGCAAAAATGCTGGCTGGTAAAACTATTATGTATACCAGTCAGCATTTTATTACATTTCGGTGTCCTACTTTTAAAGAACACTTGTAACTATCTTAGTCAGTGTCATAATATAGTTCTTATCAGATTCATTCCACCTGAAGCTTTTATTGAAAGTGTCATAGAACATAACTATATTATCGCCTTCGTCATTCTTAAAATAACTATATATCATGCCACCTATATTACAGGCTATAACCGCATCGTACATTTCTTTATAGAACGACTCTATATTAGAGGTATAAACCACAGTCACGTAATTCCTGTTTTCGAATTTTTCCATAAATTTGTCAGTTTTTATGAGTTCAAGTATATCTGGCAATCCAGAATATTCTCCATAATAGTCTATAAGTTCGCCTTTAGTTGCGTTATATATACGTATACCATCTATCTCTAACGCCTTGCATGCACGTGGCAGCGCTCTTTTCACAGCCTCTTTTCCATTCCTAATTATATCAATAGCCATATCTGCTACTTCAAATGAAAGATTCTCACCTTTTTTGATAGGAGCCATAGAAAAGCCCTTTCTTCCCATATCCTCAAGAAAATCCCCATGTTTAGCAGGGTCATATATTATATATCTGTTTTTACCTTTATTCTTAGCTATATATAAACACTTATCAGCCTTGTTTACAAGCGTGTCATAATCACTTCCGTTATCCGGATACTGACACACACCTATAGAAAGCGTAACTATACAGCCATTCTCCCCCTGGCTCATTTCATCCCTTACTTTCTGTTTAAGAGATGTAAGAATGGATCTCAACTGACTTTCTGTATTAATCCAGTTTGTAAATATGAAAAACTCATCTCCACCAAACCTTCCAACTATCCCCCTTCCGTTTAATGTACTGTTTATAATAGATGCAACTTTTAATATAACCTTGTCACCATACAAATGTCCATATGTATCATTAATATTCTTAAAATCATCTATATCAATCATAGCTACATAATGCATGTCTTTGTTAGATGCTATTGCATCCGATACATATTCCTTACATGCTCTTTTGTTAAGCAGCCCTGTAAAGAAATCCTTGCCTTCCTGTGTCGCATAATATGCTTCCTCTGTCTGTGCACCAAGTGACTTGATAATCCCAATAACCACCTTGCTGCGATTGTACTTGTATATTATACGGCAATCCACTTTATATAATCCAAGCTTCGATGAATCTGTTATAAGCGGACATGTAATCTCTGCATTAAACCCTTCGTTTGCGTTACGCAGCTTATACATGAAATCGCGAAAATCCTGTTTATGTCTGGCATTATTAAAGAATGTCATAATATACTTTTCAAAATCATCAATATGCATTTTTTTAATCACGGTTGCCTTCATGCTTCTATAAACATATATAGAAATAATCCCTGTAGCTATATCATAATCAAACAGATAATCATTGTACATAGAAAGAAATTTTTTATATTTATCTGCATCATCATGAAGCCTTAAATATTTCTTCTCTGTGTTAAACACATTGTATACCTCAGCCTCAATAACACTGTTATCCTCAATCACATGACCTGTATTAGATAACAATATATGAACAAGAGTATATGTACCATCTTTACCTTTCATGTATGCAATCATTCCCTGTGATTCACCCTCTTTAAGACTTCCACATATATTCGTAAACTCTTCCTTAAAATCTGGATGAATATAATCTGTTATGGATATATTAATTAGCTTTCCTACATAGTTATAGAAATAATCATCTGCAACCATAACCAGATAATTATGTGTAAATGTTGCAGAACAATATACCATATTTGATTTATTATTATATATATTATCTGATATTAACATAATGCCCCCACATCTGCTTTGTTGTTTTTGCACTTTATTTCAATTAATAATACCACGTTTTTTATTAAATGTAAACAAACCATGTACTTTAGCCAGTACTTTTTCTATATATTATGTATATTACATAGTTTCATTATGAACTATTATGAACTTGCATTATATCTGAATCAGGTTATATTATTATTGATTGACTTATTAAAATGTACATTATTGAAAGGACACAAATATATGAACGCTTTACCAAAAGACCCCGTTATGCTTCTTAGCTTTGTAAACATGCAGCTGCGTGATAACTACAGTTCACTTGATGAATTCTGCAAGTCGTTTATGGTTGATAAAAATGCCATTAATGATAAGCTTGGCATGATAAATTATATTTATGATGAAAACAGCAATCAATTTAAATAGGGAGATTGAGTACATAGTACTCAATCTCCCTTTGTATTCCATATTTACTTAGATGCTTTTGCGACAAGTCCATTATTTTCACAGTCGATTACTATATTATCTCCTGTAGATACATTGCCTGCAAGTATAAGCTTAGCTGCAAGTGTCTCAACTGACTTCTGTACATATCTCTTAAGTGGTCTTGCACCATACATTGGATCAAAACCATGCTCAACTATGAAATCCTTAGCTGAATCCGTAAGTACAACCTTAAGTTCCTTATCCTCAAGTCTTCTGTTAACATCATTAATAAGAAGATTAATAATACTTCCTATATTCTCCTTATTAAGTGGCTTAAACATGATAATCTCATCAAGTCTATTAAGAAATTCCGGTCTGAAGCTGTTTCTTAAATCGCCCATTACCAGCTCCTCCACTCCTTCTTTAATATTGCCTTTATCATCAATACCATCAAGAAGATATGTTGAACCAATATTACTTGTAAGAATAATTATGGTATTCTTAAAGTCAACTGTACGACCCTGTGAATCAGTTATCCGTCCATCATCAAGTACCTGAAGAAGTACATTGAACACATCAGGATGTGCCTTTTCAACTTCATCAAAAAGCACAACTGAATATGGCTTTCTTCTTACTGCTTCGGTAAGCTGACCTCCTTCATCATATCCTACGTATCCAGGAGGCGCTCCTATAAGTCTGGATACTGAATATTTCTCCATGTACTCCGACATATCAAGTCTTATAATATTATTCTCATCATCAAACAGACTTTCAGCAAGTGCCTTAGCAAGCTCTGTTTTACCTACACCAGTTGGTCCTAAAAACAGAAATGAGCCAATAGGCTTTGTTGGATCCTTTATACCTGCTTTAGATCTTATAATAGCCTCTGTAACTTTAGTAACTGCTTCGTTCTGTCCAACCACTCTCTTATGAAGTGTTTCATCAAGATTAAGTGTCTTCTGTCTTTCTGATTCACTAAGCTTAGCTACCGGGATACCTGTCCATCTTGATATAATCTTGGCAATCTCTTCCTCTGTAACACTTTCATGCACAAGAGATTCTCCATTGCCAGACTCTTTAGCTTTAGCTTCTGCCTCTTCTATCTGCTTCTGAACAGCTGGAAGCTTTCCATACTGAAGCTCTGCTGCCTTTTCAAGATTATATTCTCTCTTAGCCTGTGCTATCTGATTGTTAATATTTTCAAGTTCTTCCTTCAGCTTGCTTATATTATCAACCTTTGTCTTATCTGCATCCCACTTTGACTTCTGAATACCGAATTCCTCGCGTAAATCTGAAAGTTCTTTTCTAAGTGCCTCAAGACGTTCCTTACTAAGATTATCTGTTTCCTTCTTTAATGCTGCTTCTTCAATCTCAAGCTGCATGATCTTACGCTGCATTTCATCAAGCTCAGCTGGCATAGAATCCAGTTCTGTCTTAATCATTGCACATGCTTCATCTACAAGATCAATAGCCTTATCTGGAAGAAATCTATCTGTTATATATCTGTCTGATAGAACTGCTGCACTTACTAATGCACCATCTGTTATCTTAACACCATGGAACACCTCATATCTGTCTTTAAGACCTCTTAAAATAGATATTGTATCTTCGACAGTAGGCTCATCTACCATAACTGGCTGGAAACGACGCTCAAGTGCCGGATCCTTTTCAATATACTGTCTATGTTCATCAAGTGTTGTTGCACCTATACAATGAAGCTCACCTCTTGCAAGCATTGGCTTAAGCATATTACCTGCATCCATAGCACCTTCTGTTTTACCAGCACCTACTATAGTGTGAATTTCATCTATGAAAAGAATAATCTGACCTTCTGACTTCTTAACCTCATCAAGAACAGCCTTAAGTCTTTCCTCGAATTCACCTCTGTACTTTGCACCAGCAACAAGTGCTCCCATATCAAGTGCAAAAAGCTTCTTATCCTTTAGGCTTTCTGGCACATCGCCTTTTACAATACGTTGTGCAAGTCCCTCAACAACTGCTGTCTTACCAACACCAGGTTCACCTATAAGAACCGGATTGTTCTTTGTTTTACGTGAAAGAATCCTTACAACATTTCTTATCTCCTGATCTCTGCCTATAACAGGATCCATCTTGCCATCTGCAGCTCTTTGTACAAGATCTGTGGCATATTTACTAAGGGTATCATAAGTAGCTTCCGGATTATCGGAATTAACTGTCTGATTACCCCTTACTGTCGCAAGCACAGAAAGAAAACTCTCCCTGTTTATACCGTATGTCTTAAAAAGCTGCTTTATGGCTCTGTTAGGAGATGCTATAAGAGCAAGCATAAGATGTTCTACTGATACATAGGAATCCCCCATACGCTTTGCTTCTTCCTCAGCATTAATAAGCACTTTATTAAGATCATTACTTATATACAGCTTTACATCACCAGATACTTTATTCTTCTGGTTAAGCAGCTGTTCTATATTCTTTAAAAAAACATCCTTATCAATATTCATCTTTTCTATAAGACTTGCAATAAGGCTGTCATCTATAGTCATCAGGCTATACAGGAAATGTTCCTGGTCAATCTCCTGATTTCCATAATCATATGCTATTTTTTCACAATTGTTAATCGCTTCGACTGACTTCTGTGTAAACTTTTGAATATTCATACAACTCACCTCTTTCATTACCCGTGAATTAATAGTTCAATAGAAAATGCTTTATTCACTTTCTGATAATTGTTATATCATTCGTTGTTAGCCAAGTCAAGTGTTGAGTGCTAATAAAATTATTAAGAAATTATAAACCAAGAGTTTATGCGGGTTTGCAGGGTGTGTATTAGGTTAAGATATCTTATAAAAGCTGTTAAAATAAAAAGACAGCTTCTACATCTTTATAGACATAAAAGCTATCTTTCTAAATTCTTATCTAATAATTATTCTCTTTCATACTGTAAGAGTTTTTTCTATTAGTGCTTTAGCAGCTTCGTACTGCTTACGTGTTATCTTTAATAGTTCACAAGCCTTATCTACACTTCCTGTTGTTTCTACTAATGTGTCAACATGCTTTATCAAC
>OJRX01002643.1_pt1 | contig 13894 bp, 8 predicted proteins | sample 1599301 | NCBI WGS metagenome assembly OJRX01 (sample SAMN04168656, study PRJEB22393) | human gut metagenome | biome: human gut microbiome; feature: stool | host: Homo sapiens | collected 2014-03-17 | reverse complement strand
ACAACAATTCGAGATCCGACAGGCCATGCACGGATTGAGTTCCCATCGTTATGACGTGGATAACGCATGGCGGAAAATACAGCCGAAAAGGGGTAGAAAATGGATGTTGTCGGTTTGTAAATATGCGGCCATATTTGTATTGGGTGTTTCTTTGGTTTATGTCGTTACCCGTCCGGAGCCGAAGGAAAAAATTGTACGTGCTGAAGTGATAAAACCCGGTAGGTTACAGGCAGAATTGCGTTTGGGAACGGGAGTACGGTTAGCATTAAACGAGCATCAAGGAGTTTATTCCTCGGGAAATGCGGGAGTGGAGATCGTGAATGACACGGTGACGGGGAAAGTTTCTTACCATATTAATGAAGAGTCTGATCAAAATTCATTGATAATTAATGAATTGATTGTGCCTAAAGGTGGTGAGTATTCTCTAGAATTACCCGATGGGACTATAGTTTGGGTTAATTCAGAATCCTCTTTACGTTTTCCAGAGAAATTTGCACTAGATCAGCGAGAGGTGTTTTTGGAAGGAGAGGCTTATTTCGAGGTAAAAAAAGATACAAACCGACCTTTCTACGTGCGTACGGAAGCTGGAAATGTGCGAGTATTGGGAACATCCTTTAATGTGTGTGCTTACCCGGAAGATCGTTTTTGGCAGACCACTTTGATTGAAGGCTCCGTGATGATTGCACGAGGAGAGGAAAAAGTGTTGATGAAACCCGATGAGCAGTATCAAATTAATTTGAAAACCGGAAAAGGGGAGCTAAAGGAAGTTCTACCGGAATTGTACACGTCTTGGCGGGATGGAAAATTTTATTTCAAAGCGTATACATTTGAAGAGTTAGTGGGGAAATTAGAACGATGGTATGACTTCACCATGTTCTACACGAGCGAGAGTATCAAAAACCGCCGTTTCTCGGGGGTGATCAACAAGCATGAACCTTTACAGGATATGTTGAAATTCTTGGAAATGACTTCTGATGTACAATTTAATATAAAAGGAAATGTGGTGACAGCCAGTTTGAAAAATAATAAATAACACGGTAAAAAGAAAGAACGAGAGATTGCGGCTCTCGTCCTGATTCTTAACCCGTGAGGATTAATAAATAACAATGTAATTACAAATCCATGAAAAAAAATGATGATGTAGGCTTATTCTACTGGAAAAGTAGAATAAAAAAAATGTTATTGCTTATGAAGCTAGTTTGTTTTGGAATTTTAATTGGGTTGATGCAAGTACATGCTACAACTTACGGGCAGGCGGAAAATGTGTCGTTTGAGCAAAAGCGGATGACGATAGACCAAGTGTTTAATACAATTACGTTACAGTTACAGTATGATATTTTTTATAGTGATGACGAACTTGATATAAAACAAGTCGTGGAGATTCCGGCATTGAGGGCGAATATTGAAGATGTTTTAAAAGCTGTTCTAGGAGAGCGATTCTCGTATCAATTTATTGGTAAGACTATTATCATATCACCTGCATCGGCGGACCCACAAGTTAATAAGAAAAGTGTTCGACTGAAAGGATTCGTGTATGACGAAAAAAAAATACCCATGCCTGGGGTTACCATTCAAGTAGTGGGAACTTCTGTCGGTACGGTATCTATCAATAATGGTTGGTTTGCCATTGATTTGCCGATATTGAAAGGAAAATTGAAGTTTTCTTTTGTGGGCTATAAAGATCAAGAAATAGAGTTCACGGAAAAAACAGACACGCTTCACATCTATATGAAAGAAGATGTTTCAAATTTGGATGAGGTGGTAGTACGGGCTTACGGTTCTCAGAAAAAACGCGAGGTAATCAGTGCCATATCCCGGGTGACGGCAGAAGAAATGAAAGAATTACCCACGGCAAGTTTGGTAAATATGTTGCAAGGCCGGATGGCGGGAGTGATGGTGGTGAACCAGTCCGGGGCACCGGGAAGTGCCCAGATGGTAGCTATCCGGGGGTATAATTCCTTGATGACGAGTGGGGCTAGCGATGGTCAGCCGCTTTACGTGATAGATGGAGTACCCATGCACTCATTCGTGTCTCCGGTGTCCGGTACCAACACGATGGCGGATATTGACCCTGCCATGATTGAATCCGTGGAGGTGTTGAAAGATGCGGCAGCTGCTTCTATTTACGGTTCTCGTGCGGGGAACGGAGTGATTTTGATTACGACAAAAAAAGGACGAGCCGGTGAAGCTAAATTTTCTGCAAACGTTTCTTATTCTGCTTCTCAATTAATGGCATATCCCGAGCAGGTTGGAGGACGGATGGAGCGGATTATTAATTTGGAACGATTGAAAAATGATCGGGGTGCGATGTATGACTACACCACCAGGAAATGGAGTTGGCCGACTTCTTATGAAGATGTTTACGAGGCTTTTTCTGGAACGTATGATGGTTTTTGGGGAAACGGACATCTGCAACAAAAGATTTCAGACTATTTACAAGATAGTTTGAACCCGTTCTACAACAATTCCACGGATTGGAACAGATATGCCTACCGAACTGCAAAAGTGTATAACGCCAATCTACAAGCAAGCGGGGGAAGCGAGAATTTCCGCTACATGATCGGAGCCGGATATTACAAGGAAGAAGGAATCATGATCGGGACAGACTTCGAACGTGTCAACGTGATAACCAATTTATCCGCACAACCCACGAAAAAAATCCAACTGGACAACCAAATATCCCTATCTTACAGTGACAGAAGCCGGGGAGGACGAGGTGGCTCCGGTCAGAAAATCGAGGGAATCAGCGTCGATCCGAACACCCAATCCTCTCTCCTACCGGGCAGTGACTATATTAAAGACAATCTTTTGGAAGCATTGAACAATAACATAGAAAAGAATCTGAGTTACTCCTTACGTTACAATCTGGTACTTGATTACGAAATCATCCATAACATGCACTTGAAAGTGTCAGGCGGCCTTGACTATAATCAACAAAATCAAAATAACTTCCGTCCTAGCACGGCAGACACGGATTTCCACCGTTCCTATACAAAAGGAAGCATAGGCAGAAGCTTGTCTATCCTCAACGAGAATTTACTCTCTTACCAATTCAAAATAAAAGAACATCATTATTTTGACATATTACTAGGACTTTCTTACCAAAAAGACCAGACCTACCTGAATGAAGGAAGTGCCAAAGACGGCCCTAATGACTACGTACATTACGCTAGCGGGCAGTGGGGTAACAGCAGTGGACTGGTTAATGAAAACTGGGGAAGCGACAAGGACAGTAACCCCACATGGAAGTCCGCCAGTACATACAAATCCAGTCTTGAAGAAGAACGCATGAACAGTTATTTCGGACGGCTGAGATACAATTTCAAAGAGAAATACATGCTGGAAGCTACGATCCGCCGGGACGGCTCCTCTGTATTCGGAGAAGACGTGCGCTGGGCTACCTTCCCCTCTGTGGCTGCAGGCTGGATTTTCTCGGATGAACCTTTTATAAAGAAATTCTACTGGCTAAGCTTCGGAAAAATCCGTGCCAGTTGGGGACGTTCAGGACAAAAGTTTTACCAACCTTACCTAGCACATGGCCTGATGGGTCTCAGCGGACAAGATTTTCTGGGAAAAGAAGGAATGATGCCAGATCGCTTGGGTGGACTTTTAAACCGGAAATTAAGTTGGGAAAAAACCGATCAATATGATCTCGGCTTGGATGTCAGTTTTCTTGACTACCGAATTAAAATGACATTGGATTATTACTACCGCTACACGAAAGGTCAGCTAAGACAAGTAGACTTACCTGGCAACCTAAACCTGATGAAATTCCAATGGCAGAATGCCCTTGCCGTATCCAACGAAGGGTTGGAAATGGAATTAACGGCTGATATATTCCGGAAAACTGCAGTAAAATGGAGAACGAAAATAAATGTATCCAGAAACTGGAACCGTTTCGAAAAGAGTGGTGACGGTTACGACTATGGAAATAATATTATCGGGAAACCACTGTACAACATTTTGGCATATAAAATGGAAGGCTTTTATAACAATATGGATGAGATTCCCTATTATTTAAGACCCAGTGGAATGTTATATCCGCTTGGTACAACCAGTGGCGTATTCTTTACCGGAACTCGTCGTTTGGCAGACTTAAACGGCAACGGGTCTATCACGGACAACGATATGTATTATGCGGCAAGTCCCCTTCCGGTTGCTCATGGTGGAATCATCAATGAAATCACTTGGAAACAATTTGACTTGAATATTTTCTTCATATACTCTATCGGGAGACACATTTTAAGAACCTATGATGACCGCTCTTTAACCCCCAATGCAGATGGAGCTCCTTTATATGTCAACGTGGAAAAAATAAATGCATGGACTGGAGAAGAAAACAGCAAACCGAAATATCCTCATTTGATTGCCTATGAAGTAGGCAATCAATACAGCGGACGATATGATTGTGATATTGAGAAAGTACACATGCTTCGACTGAAACAATTGACTCTAGGATACAATCTGCACCAGCAATTCGCACAAAAAATCGGATTGACAAGCGCCCGTATATTTTTGACAGCCGAGAATCTATTCTTGCTTACTAATTATTCCGGCTTAGATCCTGAAATTGTGGACATTACCAAAGGCATTGATAATAGCGGAGCATATCCCCTACCCCGGAAATTCTCTGTCGGATTAACTGTAAACTTTTAACACGTGTTGATTATGAAAAAAATAATATTCCTTTTATTATTCCTGCCATTTTACTCGTGTAACGACTGGCTGGATGTGGAATCGGAAATTTCCGTCACATACCGGAATTATTTCCAAAGTGAAAGCGACTTAGAAAAGATTCTGGTAACCATGTTCGGTTCCGAAAAAAACATTCTCGCTTATGGAGGTCGTTATCTTGATTATGTAGGACTCCCGTGTGATTACCCAAGTACATATACAAAACCTTACCAAGAATTAAATTATGAAACTTTTTGGAGTAAAGGATGTGACAATTTTATGTCATGGAGTACTTACTACGCAACAATTTATATGGCAAACTTTCTACGGGATAACCAGTATCGAATCAAGAATATTCCTAAAGAACGTGTAAATTACTGGATGGCACAAGCAAATTTTATCAAAGGATTAATGTATTTCAAAATAGCCCAACACTGGGGAGAGGCTCCGATCGCTCCCGGTTCAGAGGAAGCAGAAGCCCGTGCCAAAAGCCCGGTTGACACCGTTCTTGCAGAAGCAATCCGTTGTGCGAAAGCAGCCTTGATTCTCCCACCCCATGATAAATTAACAGATGCCAACGGCGCAGCGATAACTTCACGACAATATGCCAGCTTGGGATCCGTACACACGCTACTGGCAAATATTTATGCATGGATGGGAGGACTCTATGATAAAGAAGAGTTCTGGAAAAAAGCCGAACAAGAGGCATCCTTGGTAATTGAGGGGAAAGCTGGATTTTATGATCTGGAAAATAATATCAGCTTGCTGATCCAAAATACGTTAGGTAAAGCAAGAGCCACCAAAGAAGTTATCTTTTCAATAGAAGTCAATGAACAAGATGACCGGTGGTATGATATAGCTAACCTTGAATTACGTTATCCCGGTACCCTGCTAATCAACTACCCTTACACGGAAACTGATCCCAGAAAAATAAATAATGCTCTTAGAGAAGAACGAATCTCGGTAAATGCCGTGAAACAACTTTTCCCAGACCCGGAAGATCAACGAAGAAAAGAATACTGGTACAAATTAGGAGAAGAGCTTACCATTGAAGGAGAAGAAACTCCTTTCAAGCCTCGTTTTGCCTACATTAATAAATGGCGGGATGCGGTAAAAACCACTAATCCTGTATTCATCATGCAAAATATCGGTGTTATAGCAATGGACGGGAACCGCATTATATGGCGTTTGGCTGACCTGATTCTTTTACGGGCAGAATGTAGGGCCCATCTGGGGATGACAACCGAAGCCCTAAAAGACCTGGACCGGATAAGGGACCGTGCCGGATTAAAAGGATATACAGGAGCCACGAACAAAACCTCTTTGTTAAAAGAAATCTTCCATGAACGGGAAAGAGAATTGTTCGGCGAAGGCGAACGTTATTTTGATATTGTCCGTAACGGTTATTTCCGGGAAGAACTGAAAGGCAATTACAAAACCTTGTCCGAACAGGATGTAAAAGACGGGGCTCTTTATTTACGTATACACAACAATGCATTCACTAAAAATCCATTAATGAAACAAAATTTATTCTGGTTATGACATCAAAATTAAATTATATCACAATAGATCTTATACTTCTGACCACACTCTGTATGTGTTCATGCACAAAGTATAATTATGTTGACGGCGGCACGGCAAATGGCATACATAATTGTTCCATGTGGGAATATTTCGAAAGTCATCTCACGGACTGGGATTCGACAATGATCATGATCGAACATGCCGGGTTAAAACCCATTTTTGAAGGCAAAGGCGGCTACGATCAGATTTCATTTTTCGGAGTCACGAGTTTAAGTATTGTCCATTTCATCTTGGACCATAATCAAGAACTGGACGATTTGAAAGATTATTACGGTGAAGAAGTGGATGAAAGCGAATACTGGCACCGGGTAACAGACATCCCGGCAGAAACTTGTGCCAGAATCTTAAAGGACTTGATCATCACGAAACGCTTGATGCTGGAAGAGGTACCCGAAGGTTACCGGACACAGGAAGGCCTGACTAATGAAGAATCAGGGGGAATGGTGGTTCCGACACTAGGCCGTTCCTTGTTTATTTGGACATACTGGGAAGATTACGGCGGAGTGGAGAAAGCCGGAGCCCATCAATTATGGATAGCGAAACAGGGAAACGGAAACACGGACTGGCGGGTCGCCTCTACCAACATCCAGACGAACAACGGTGTGGTTCACGCCCTAGGATATGACCTTCAATTGATTAATTTTTAAATGTGACCATGATGAGAACAATCATACTTTTATTAATACTCGGATGTTCCATTCTCTTTTTCGGATGTCACGATGTCACGGTTGGCTACTTGTTCACGGAAAATGCCGGATATTCCAAAGACACCCTATACATTTTCAGTATAGAAGGAAAAATTGAAAAATTAGAGGGAAATCTTGAATACTTAAAGGAATTCACGGCGGAACTTCAGAAAGAACTAGACCGACTAGAAGAAGAAGCCAATAAATTATATTCAAAATTAGACGAAATCTATGATGCTCAAGATATTCTGTATGACGAATATTACGATCCGGCAACAACTGTTGCCAGAAAAGAAGAGCTGATGATTGAAATACAAAAACTATCGGACCGGGCAGATGAACTTTATGAACAAGTTGGAGAAGTCGATCAACAGCAAGCCGACATCTCAGACCAGATTGATAACGCGTCAAATGAATTAGGAATGGATTCCCCGAATGTCATAAAAGAACAGATCAGGAAATACCAAGAACAGATTGACTTTAACATTCCTTGGAGGACTTCCCAAATTGAAAGCGTTTTAGGAACAGAACCCATCATTTATACGGTTCTGGACGCAAAGAACACGCAAGGAAACGGAGATAAGTTCATGGAATACGTGCACGTGCAAGGCGGAGGACTTATCTACGTGGACCTTGGCGTTGAAAAACATGTTCCGGCAGGTGCCTACACGGTAACTCTGGAGATCAGGAATGAAGGAAGGACAAGAATAATGGAGGACGTGTATACCTTCGTCATTCAAAACTAGTCATTCCCCCAAACACCCCCTCCCCTCTATGTAAACGGGAGGGGACTCTCCTTCTTTGCAAGAAGAAGCTAGAATGGTGGTCATAAAAATTAATTTCATAAATCATTTTACAATTTTATAGTACACCGAAATGAAAAAACTACTCTATTTATTCATGTTCCTTTACTTGGGAACATGGGGAGAATTATCCGCCCAAATGCTTCTGTTCAAAGGAACTTTTGAAGAGGCTTTAAAGAAAGCGCAAGCGGAAAAGAAAGACTTGTTCGTGGATTTTTATGCTGATTGGTGCGGCCCATGCAAAATAATGGCAGACAATATATTTACACGGCAAGAAGTCGGTAAATATTTCAATTCCAATTTTGTATGCGTACAGGTTAACGTTGAGGCGGGTGAAAATAAAGTATTAACTAAAAAATATAATGTAACAGTCTTGCCCACAATGGTATTCATCAGCCGGAACGGTAAAGAAATGCGACGCATCCAAGGAGCCGTTTCCCCGGAGGATTTAATACAAAATGGCAAAATAGCCTTGGGAGAAGCATTGAGTTTCGAACAATTATACGAAAAATATAAAAAAGAGAAAAACGACTTCACCATACAACAACAGTTATTGATAGAAGCTCCCCGTTTTATTGCTACCCAAAGCGGATACAACAGGCAAAAATGGGGTTCCCGAATCGAGAGCCTTTTCCCGGAATACTGTAAAAACAAAAAATTAGAGAACATGATCAACGGCACGGACTTTTATATCCTAACCCTGTATCACCCGCAAGCAGAGAAAGAAGACCCAATCTTTGATTTCGTGACAAAAAATTATAAAAGGTTTGCAGACTCCGTGGACAAACCGACGATCTTCAGTTATCTGGTCAGTCTAAATAACGGATATATTATTCGTTCATGCAGAAAGGGAGACCTCAGTTACAAGGAACGTCTGAAACGGGTAAGCGGAGATTTAAAAGACATATACTCCGAATTCTCTTTCGGCACTCTCTCCGCCCAAGAAGCCACGACCTTACTGGCAGACGCCACGTATAACCTATACCGCCATAACGAAGATTTGTTTTTCGAGAACATGAACAAATATTATTCCGGAAAAGGCGAACTGGTCGAGTGGGGAGATTACGCACAAGCTCTGGAGGACCTTGCCATTGTTTTTGAAGGCAAGATGTCCAAGAATGCTTACATGAAATGTATTCCTTGGATCTCGAAAGCTTTAGAAATGAATATCGATGCAGAAACCCGAACGCGTTTACTGATGATGTTGGGCGATTGCCTGAAAAACACGGGAAATAAAGAAAAAGCCAAACAGACTTACAATCAAGCCTTTCTGACCTGTACCCAGATCGTAAACAAAATGCAAGCAAAACAACTTCAAGAAATCATCCAACAAACATTAAAAGAACTATAAATGTGCGTGCAAAAGTTTCCGAAACTTCACAGAGGGGCCTACAAAAACCCCTCTGTTTTCTTTTTTCCACGGGCATTAAGCCGAAAACTCATCACGGTCAAATCATCCGATTGTTCCGCATTCCCGACAAAACGTTTCACATCCCCGACCACTTTATCCACCATTTGCCGTGGCGCAAGTCTGGGATGACCTGCCACCAAGTTAAATAACCGATCTATCTTATAAAATTTAGATCGTTCATTTTGAGCTTCCGACACCCCATCTGTGTACAAAAGCAACTGAGAACCCGGAGCAAAATAGCACTCCTGTTCCTCGTAATCATAATCAGAAGTAACACCCAAAGGTAAATTATCTGCAGTCTTGAAGAAAGACACGGCTCCATCCGGGGCAATCAATAACGGGTAAGGATGTCCCGCATTACAAAATCTCAGACGATTCGTGTTCAGATTCAACACCCCGGCAAAAAAAGTAATAAACATACTCGTGTTCCCGGTCCGAATCAAGCTCTGGTTCATCAGATTCATGATATAATTCAAAGAAGTATCCCGCAGGGCCAAAGATCGCATCTGGCTGATCGTGGTTGCCATAAACAAGGAGGCAGGAACTCCTTTCCCCGAAACGTCCCCAATAGCGAAACCAAACTCATCCTCGTTCAGCATCAAATAATCATACAAATCCCCTCCTACCTGACGAGCCGGATGCAACACGGCATGAATATCAATACATTCGGCTCCAAAGGTGGGGACAAATTGTTTCGGAACCATTCCCAATTGAATATCATGGGCGATACGCAACTCACTCTCGATCTTTTCATTCGCTGTCGTCGTCTGGCGCAACTGGTCCACGTACTCCGTCAATTGTTGTTGCATGAAAAGAAACGATTCGTACAACTCACCTAATTCATCCTTAGACCGAATACGTGGCAACGGAGTGTTAAAGTTTCCTCGGGCCACATCTCGGGCTGAAGCAGCAAATATCGTCAGTGGTTTTGTGATTCGTCGTACAGCCACAAAACAAATAAAATAAACAAATAACAACAACAGGACAAAGCCAATCAGCAGATACATATTAAATTTGCTCAACTTACCAAACACCTGATCGTATGGACAAATTACCGCCATGTACCAATCAGTTGCCACTACCGGCGTGTAATACACATAGGACAGAACTCCCCCATCGTCCACGATGATACTACCACTTTTCCCGGCTGCCATCTCGTTTACCAGAATAGTAACATTCGTATCCCGTGCCTCTTTTGCCGTTTCGAACATATTTTGACCAATCATCACCTCCCCTTCCCTGCGCAAGATATAACGTCCCTGTTTGTCAATAACCACGGTATAACTACCCTTGTAAGGCTTGATCGAATCGACCAGATCGCGCAACCATCGATTGGTTAAATCCACGGATAAAATACCAATTAGTTCATTCTTTTCCCCATGAACCGGGACCGCGTAAGACGTCGTGATCACATCCGGATCTCCCGCATCCCGATAGGGCTTACTCCAGTATCGGTGTTCCCTCGCACCTTTGTACCAGCCTTTCTCAAAATAATTGTAATCTTCACTCCCTACTTGAATGGTCTTCACGGAATCTCCGACCATATAAGAATAAGGTGCAAAATAATGTCCCTTTTCCGGAAAATAGTAAGGTTCAAAAGCGATCGCGCAACCAAAAATCTCCGGGTTATCTTTTACAATCCGCCGAGTGATACCAAACAAAGAATCCGGCTCCTTTACATATTCAACGATCATCCATCCCAGATTTTCAGGAATCTTTTCCACCTTACTCAACAACGCACTCACGCGCAAATTCGCCTGATCAGCCATACTTTCAATCTTATCCTCGGCCTCCTGCGACAACGTTTCCGTTGAGTAATGATAAAATACGCCCACTAAAACAAAAGAAAGAATTGTAATGAACGAAATCACATACAAACTCAATTTAGCAGGAAAAGATTTTTTATATCGATCAAACATAACAATTAACGATTGATGAGAAGTTCCTTTTTATACCCGTCATAATAAACCACGAATATACAAAAAAACTATAAAACAAGTACAAAAAGTAATTATTCGAATCTCTTTTTTCCAAGTGATTCCAGCTAACAAGCTCCATTAGTAGAGAATAGGAAAAATAAACCCGAAAAAGAATTTATAAACACGCAGACTTCTCATTCGAAATATTTGCTCTTATTAAATATTAATATTAACTTAGTCGCGAATTACAAACGAAAACGTTTTAAATATTTAGTAGATGTACAAGCCATCAGAATATTATTTCGTTTTAGCCTACATCGTGGGCGTACTTAAATTGTTCGGGGGACTATGAAAATTCCGCCGGAATAATTTCAGGCATCTTTTGGCAACACATCACGTTGCTCTCTTTTAAGCAAAACAAACAACTTAAATCAATAATCTTTTAATTATGCAAAAACAACTATTATTAGGTGTTGAAGCTATTGCACAAGGTGCTATAGACGGAGGTATATCCGGCGTGTTCGCATACCCGGGAACCCCTTCAACAGAGATCACGGAATACATTCAGGAATCGAAACAGGCTATCGCCCGTAACGTTCACCGGATGTGGTCTGCAAACGAAAAAACTGCCATGGAAACCGCATTGGGAATGTCCTATGCGGGAAAAAGAGCCTTGGTATGTATGAAACACGTGGGAATGAACGTGGCTGCAGACTGTTTCATGAACGCTGCAATTACCGGGGCTAACGGAGGTATGGTTGTTATCGCTGCCGATGACCCATCCATGCACTCTTCTCAGAACGAGCAGGATTCACGCATGTACGGTAAATTTGCCTTAATTCCGATCATGGAACCCTCTAACCAACAAGAGGCATACGACATGACCCGCTACGCCTTCGACCTGTCAGAGCAAATGGGAACTCCCGTGTTATTAAGAATCACGACTCGTCTGGCACACTCTCGTTCCGGTGTTGAACCAAGAGAGGCTAAAGCCGAAAATGAAATGCGTTTACCGGAAGACAAACGTCAATTCGTGTTACTTCCCGCTATCGCTAAAAAAAGATATAAATTATTACTAGAGAAACAAACCGCTTTCGAAGAGGCATCTGATAACTCTTCTTTCAACCAATACATTGACGGGGCTGACAAATCAATGGGTATCGTCGCTTGCGGTATCGGTTACAACTACCTGATGGAAGTGTTCGGTGGAAACTGTCCTTACCCGGTAGTCAAAGTAAGCCAATATCCTCTTCCGAGAAAGATGATCACCAAGTTGGCAGAAAGCACTGAAAAATTGCTCGTTTTAGAAGAAGGCTACCCGATCATTGAAGAAGCATTGAAAGGTTACCTTGAAAAAGAATGTGTACTCGGACGTTTGGACGGCACGCTCCCCAGAGACGGAGAGTTGAATCCGGATCACGTGGCGAAAGCATTCGGATTACCTTCTATCGAAGGATCGCCTGTACCGGAAATCGTGGCACCTCGTCCACCAGCCCTTTGCGTGGGATGTAGCCACAGAGACGTGTACACCGCATTGAATGCAGTTGTTGCCGAATACCCGAATGCACGTGTATTCTCTGACATCGGTTGTTATACTTTAGGAGCCCTTCCTCCATTCCAAGCGATCAACTCTTGCGTGGACATGGGAGCATCCATCACCATGGCAAAAGGTGCTGCTGACGCTGGATTATACCCGGCTGTATCCGTTATCGGAGACTCCACGTTCACTCACTCCGGCATGACCGGGTTACTGGATGCTGTAAACGAAAAAGCCAATATCACGATTATCATTTCCGACAATGAATCCATCTCCATGACCGGAGGTCAGGAATCTTCAGCATTAGGACACTTGGAATCTATCTGTCGCGGTATTGGTGTTGAACCGGAACATATCCGTGTTCTACTTCCCGTACCGAAAAATCACGATGAATTATGCAAGATCATCCGTGACGAGATCGAATACAAGGGTGTATCCGTGATCATCCCGAGAAGAGTTTGTATCCAGAAAGCTGCAAGAGACGCTAAGAAAAAGAAAAAATAAATTGATTCAATGATCAATTTAAAATCTAAAACTTAAAATTTAAAATTATGAAGACAGATATTATATTAGCGGGTGTAGGTGGACAGGGAATCCTTTCTATCGCAGCAGCATTGGGGTCTGCCGCCCTCAACAATAACCTGTACATGAAACAAGCCGAGACTCACGGAATGAGTCAACGCGGGGGGGATGTACAGTCTTTCATGAGAATCTCCGACAAACCGATTTTCTCTGACCTGATCGCCAAAGGAACAGCCGATATTATCCTTTCAGTTGAACCGATGGAAGCATTACGTTACCTTCCCTACTTGAAACAAGGAGGTTACGTGGTAACCAACGCCACTCCGTTCATTAATATTCCGAACTATCCGGAAGTAGAAACCTTGATGGACACGTTGAAAGCCCTTCCTCATCAAGTAATCATTGACGCTGACAGCATCGCTAAAGAGGCTGCAGGCAACGTACGTGCCAGCAACTTCGTGATGATGGGTGCCGGTTCTCCTTTCATCGAAATTCCTTTTGAATACTTAGAAAAAGGCATCATGGCTATTTTCGAACGTAAAGGTGCCGATGTGGTAGAAATGAACTTGAAGGCATTACGTGCCGGACGTGAATTCGCACAAAATTACATTAAATAATCGGATCTGGGGGAGTCTCCTTTATCAAGGAGTTCCCCTATTTTTCTTCTCATACTTTCCTCGCAATATTAATTCTCGGATATTTTATCCAAAATAATCCATAAAATGCAAACAAAAAAGAAGCTTTAAGCGTTTAATTTA
>OJRX01002622.1_pt1 | contig 13988 bp, 12 predicted proteins | sample 1599301 | NCBI WGS metagenome assembly OJRX01 (sample SAMN04168656, study PRJEB22393) | human gut metagenome | biome: human gut microbiome; feature: stool | host: Homo sapiens | collected 2014-03-17 | reverse complement strand
GCCATGGGATTTTTCCACCAGATGGGAGAAAGCCTTCTAATGCGCATACACAGTCTCCGGCAGTTGGAAATGCTCCTGGTCCTCCTGTGTTTTTTCTCCAGCATGTTCATCACCAATGATGTATCGCTGCTTACATTCGTGCCTTTTGGCATTATGATCCTGACTATGACCGGACAGCAAAAACTGTTGATCTCCACCATTGTTTTGCAGACTATCGGAGCAAATTTAGGAAGCATGTTCACACCTGTAGGTAATCCCCAGAACCTGTATCTGGCCTCTGCCTTTTCTGTTTCCACAGGGACTTTCTTGATGCGTATGCTTCCCCTTACAGCCCTTTCTCTGATTTTGCTGGTTGCGGCAGCCTGCATGCTTCCCTCTGCATCTGTAGACATAGCTTCCCAACCAGTAGAAGAACAACCAGAACCGAAAAAGCTGGCTGTTTACCTGGCTCTTTTTGTGGTCTGTCTGGGATGCGTATCCCACCTGATCCCATATCCTGTTATGCTGGTTCTCGTCCTCGTAACTTTGCTTTTTACCAACCGGGCATTGTTCCATAAAGCAGATTACTTTCTGCTTTTAACGTTTGTTTTCTTTTTTCTGTTCATCGGAAATGTGCAGAACATCCCAGCAGTATCTGACCTGCTCCACAAGCTGATCCGGGGACGTGAACTGGGCGCTGGGATCCTTTTAAGCCAGTGCATCAGCAATGTACCTGCTGCCATCCTGCTTTCAAGCTTTACAGACCAGGTCACACCTCTGCTGTACGGGGTCAATATCGGCGGCCTTGGAACTCTGATCGCATCCTTAGCCAGTCTGATCTCCTATCGTTTTTATGTGGGGACAGAAAATGCGCATACCGGGCGCTATATGAAGGTATTTACACTTTATAATGTGATCTTTCTGGTCATCCTGGCTTTGGTGGCATGGAAAATTCTTTAAAATATACAGCAAAAATCCCCGTCTGATCCGACGGGGATAACTGGCAGATTTTTACTTTTTAATCCGCTTTAAACAATGTCATTACAAAGCTGCTGATCTTTTCACTGGTTTCCCGGCAGACCGCCTGAACTTCCTCACTGTCTGCTTCCGGGTCTTCCCCGCATACATCCACACCAATAAGCGTTTTATCCGGTGTCTGCTGCATATACGCATCTATAAAATGTAAAACCTGATTTGAAGCCACATTTCCCTGATCCCAGTTGGTCTTTCCTTCAGACTCTGATAAAATATCTTTATCAATGGAAATATACAGTGGCAATGGATCTTTTTCATCGGCTCCTAAATCATTTTCTTTGCACTGTCCACAAAGTTTCTTTATTCCATCCGGCTTTTCCACATTTTGAAGAAATTCTTCCTCAGAGATCCAGGTTACTTTCCTGATCAATTCTTCCCCGTCTTCCAAAAGCTCCCTTTTTGTTTCTTCCATGGCAGTTTCCGGTGGTCCCACCAGAATTACATGTTTTAAATTTTCATTGGTCTCCAGTGCTTCCCGGATCCAGCCACCGCAGGATAAAATGCCGCCAAAGGCCGGTCTCTGCATATCCGTATGGTGGTCAAATACTAACAGTTCAAAAGGTTCCTTTACCAATTCCAGCCACAGTTTTGTCAGATAATGGTAATTGCCGGAGTCTAAAAAATGCAGTCCTTCCGGACCAAATGGGACAATTCTCTTTCCGATCTCTTCCTCTGCCAGGCTATCACAATAGCAGTTAGTCCCCGGAATGTCCTGGCAGTCCAACTGGGAAATAATATGATTATTTGTTTTTCCTGCCTCCAGCACTGCCTTTAGGCCCTGCACTTCGTAAACTCCACTGAAATTCATGATCACAATGTTATTCTTCATATTTAAAACCTCTCCGTACCTGATAAATGGCCTTGCACCGCTTTCCGTTCTGCTCCAAACGCTTCACAGCCTGCAACGCGCCCCCGGGCGCGTTTCCCACTTCCATTTTAAGCGAAAAAAAGCTGCAGCTTCTAAGAAACTGCAGCCATTTTTATTTCACAACTATTACTTATTTCTCAGCGATTGCTTCGATCTCGCAAAGAACGCCCTTTGGAAGAGACTTAACTGCTACGCAGCTTCTAGCTGGCTTAGAAGTAAAGTACTTAGCGTATACTTCGTTGAATGCTGCGAAATCGCCCATATCTGCTAAGAAGCAGGTGGTCTTGATAACTTTGTCATAGCCGCTTCCTGCTGCTTCCAGGATAGCTCCTACGTTCTTGCAGCTCTGCTCAGCCTGTGCAGCGATGCCTTCTGGTACAGTGCCGTCAGCTGGATTTACCGGGATCTGACCGGAAGTATAAACAATACCGTTTACTTCAAAACCCTGAGAATAAGGTCCGATTGCGCCTGGTGCTTTTTCTGTGTTGATTAATTTCATTTTCAAATCCTCCTTTGAACTGTGATGTTCACATCATGTATCCAATATTATAGCCAACATTTGTAAATATTGCAATGTTTTTATACACATACATCATTAAAATTAAGTAAAAACATACATGATTATTTTTTATTAACCTAAATAATTTTGTAAAACATAGTAACAAATAAATTTAAAAGCTGACTATTTATCTATAAATATACTCTGTGCTATTTTGCAAATCTATTAACTGTTTTATACTTTTAACATTCCAAGAAGGTATTCTCTGCTGTTCTTCTCCGGCTCTTCCAAAACCAGTTCCAGAAAATGATGCAATGTCTGCCCCACTTCTTTTCCCGGCTTCATTCCGGCTTTTATCAGGTCATTTCCGGTAACAGCAAGCATTTTTAAGGAAATGCAGTCACCGTCTGCGCGGATCTCATCCCGCAATGCACAGATCCGCTCTAACTGCCTTACCGCCACACTTTCGCTATCCTTGTCTTTTGCTGCCTCTTTTGCCAGACACAGCTTAATATTTAACAGATCATCAAATAATTCCGGTTCCATCTGGCTCATGACTTTACGGATCTGAGGCTTGCTTTCGATACCTGGCATAAATTCCAGTTCTGCTGCCGTTTCCAGCGTACACATTTCATCTGTTTTTCCATCTGGAAGAGCGATCTCCCCGCAAATGGATCTTTCGATCCAACCAGTCAGCACCTTTACCTGGTAAATAGTATCATTATCCAGTTTCAGATCCCGTAAAATGCGCACTGACTGCTCCGGTGTTCCTTTTCTTAAAAATAAAGCCCAACGAAGGGCCTTTTTTGCAGGAACAGTAATCGGCATATCTGCAAGCATTTCTCCCATTTTGTGAAATGTTTCAGAAACATAGGGGCTGATGCCTGTTTCATATACCAGCTTCATAGTCTGTGGCCGGTCACTTAAAAGCAGCTTGGTCAGTTCCACCTGGATACGTTCTTTGCTTACGTGGATCAGATTTGGAGCGATTTCTGTGATCGCCTGCCGTGTGGCATCTTCGATCTCAAATCCCAGCTGGGCAGAAAAACGGATAGCCCGCAGGATACGCAGGGCATCTTCTGTAAAACGTTCCGTTGGATTTCCAACGCAGCGGATCACTTTACGGTCAATGTCTTCCCTGCCGCCGAAAATATCCACCAGGCCTGTATTGTGATTATAAGCCATGGCGTTAATAGTAAAGTCACGGCGCTTTAAATCTTCTTCAAGAGAAGGGGTAAAAGTAACAGTATCCGGGTGTCGGCCATCTGTATAATCGCCGTCCACCCGGAATGTAGTTACCTCATATCCCTCTTTTCCAACCATAATGGTCACAGTGCCATGCTGTATGCCTGTATCCAGTGTCCTGGTAAAGAGAGCCTTGACCTGCTCCGGTCTGGCACTGGTGGTAATATCCCAGTCTCCCGGCTCTCTTTTCAGGATCATGTCCCGGACACAGCCGCCTACTACATAGGCCTCGTAACCATGTTCATTTAACCTGTCAATGATCTTTCTTGCAGGTTCCGGGATATTCATTTTCATATTAATATGCTCTTCCCCAGTAAACCATCTTTTTAGCTGGCTTTCCGCAGCATACGCACTTGTCAGACAGATTTTCCTGCTCAAATGGCATACATCTGGAAGTTGCGCCGGTTACTTCCTTGATCTTGTCTTCGCATTCCTGGCATCCGCACCACATAGCCTTTACGAAACCTGGCTTTGTGTTAATGGTCTCAACGAACTCATCCCAGCCTAAAGCGGTATAAGTGTGGGCATCTCTGTGCTTTCTTGCCTTCTCTAACATGTCATGCTGGATGGTATCAAGCAGTTCTGCTGCCTTTGCTTCTAACTCGTCCAGGGAAACAACGGTCTTTTCGTGGGTATCGCGGCGTACCAGAACAGCCTGGTTGTTTTCCATATCCTTTGGTCCGATCTCTACTCTTAACGGGATACCACGCATCTCGCAGTCAGCAAACTTCCAGCCCGGGCTCTTGTCGCTGTCGTCTACCTTTACAGAGAAGCCGGACTTGATCAGACGGTCTCTTAACTCGAATGCCTTGTCTAATACGCCTTCCTTCTTCTGCTGGATCGGAACTACCATGATCTGTACAGGAGCAATTCTTGGAGGCAGTACCAGACCATTGTCATCACCATGTACCATGATGATAGCGCCGATCATACGGGTTGTCATACCCCAGGAAGTCTGGTAAACATGCTTTAATGTATTGTCTTTATCAGTAAACTGGATATCAAATGCCTTTGCAAAGCCGTCACCGAAGTTGTGGCTGGTACCGGACTGTAATGCCTTACCATCATGCATCAGGGACTCGATGGTGTAAGTAGCCTCTGCACCTGCAAATTTCTCCTTATCAGTCTTCTGTCCCTTGATAACCGGGATCGCTAAAACCTGCTCGCAGAAATCAGCGTATACATTTAACATCTGGATGGTACGTTCCTCTGCCTCTTCAGCAGTTGCATGAGCAGTATGTCCTTCCTGCCATAAGAACTCTCTGGAACGAAGGAATGGACGGGTTGTCTTCTCCCAACGAACAACAGAGCACCACTGGTTGTATACCTTTGGAAGGTCACGGTAAGAATGAATGTCTCTTGCATAGAAATCGCAGAACAGAGTCTCAGAAGTAGGTCTTACGCAAAGTCTCTCCTGAAGTGGCTCTAATCCGCCATGAGTTACCCATGCAACTTCCGGTGCGAAACCTTCTACATGGTCTTTTTCCTTCTCTAACAGGCTTTCCGGAATGAAAATAGGCATGTATACGTTCTGTACACCTGTCTCTTTAAATCTACGGTCCAGTTCTTTCTGGATGTTCTCCCAGATCGCATATCCAGCTGGCTTGATGACCATACAGCCCTTTACGCTTGCATAATCGCACAGCTCTGCTTTTTTAACCACATCGGTATACCACTGGGCAAAGTCAGTGTCCATGGATGTGATCGCTTCTACCATTTTTTTGTTGTCTGCCATGATTTTTCTCCTTTTACATTCTATGTACTTTTCTTTCTGAAATCCATGATACCAGATTGTTACGCACTACGTGCTCTCACAATCTTCAAACCATTCGTAATCCGCTCATTTTTTTACAAAAAATAGCTACTTACTCATGTTTTGGTATCATCAAAAAGAGCCATCCGATCCCATGCATAAAACTTACTGCAAGGGACCGAATGACTCGGCGGTACCACCCTTCTTAGTTCCTGCAAAAATGTTGAGGCAAATGACATTTTACCTCTGCAGAAACCCTCTTGTTTATCCTCTAACGCAGGAAATACGCTGCATTTATCATACAGAGCTCCAGGGCAGGTTGGGTCACGCTTTCGTAAGGAACTTCCACCAGTGTTCCTCTCTCTGTAACGGGCTGTCCGACTTAATGATCCCCTTCAACGCCATTTTCATGGAATTTCATAGATCCTCTTTGATTTACGTCATTTCCTTTCGATTTTACGCCAGAACGGGATTTTTGTCAATGGGACATAAAACGGTTACCACCGTCTATCATAGCTGACTTATTTGTTTCATTATGCCTCTGTTCATCGTTCATAGGCTGCGTGATCAATAATTCTGTCATATCCTCGATCAGCAACAATCCCAGCGGCCCCAGAAACAGCCCTGCTATCCCAAACAGTTTCAGTCCCACATACACTGCCCCCAGTGTCTCAAAAGGCGAAAGCCCCATCTGTCCACTCATAAGATGTACTTCCAGGAACTGCCGCATAAAAGTACAGATCAGATATAAACCTGTTAAGATCAATGCTGTTTTCCAGCTTCCCATGGCAATCTCAATGACCGCCCACGGCACCAGCACCGTTCCTGTTCCTAATACCGTAAAGGCATCCATGATACCAATCCCCATTCCCACAAGGACAGGACATGGATTTCCCACCAAAAACATGCCTATTGTACACAAAAATGAGGTAAGTAAAAATATGATCCCCTGGCTTTTAAACCACACTTTCCCGGTGCTTACCAGCCTGTCACCGATCAGACGGAACTCCCGGCTGAAAACAGACCGGTCCCGCCGTTCTTTTAACTCTTCCATTTCCTGTAAGCTTAAAATGGCGCTGCAGAAAGAAAACAGGCTTATAAATCCAATACGACCTATAACTCCGGCTGTATAATAAGAGCCAGCCATCAAGGACGGCACCGATTTCTCTTTCACATACTTTGTTCCTGCTTCGATCATACTTCCTGCCACATGGATTCCCCAGCCGGGATCAAGGCCGAACCGCTTCTCAAGACCGGAACATTTTTCCTCGATCCAGAAATAAAGCCCATCCAGCCATACAGGAAGCTGGTTCATCAAAGTAGACGTTTCTTCCCACAGACGGCGGATGCCCAAAGTCAGCAGAAAACTTCCAAGCACCGCTAAGATCAGTAACTGTACCGATCCGATCAGTCCCAGTGATGGCTTCCATTTTTTTCCAAATATACGCACTGTAATCCGGTGCTGTAAAAACCGGGCTGACGGCCGAAGGAGCAGTGCCAGTGTATAACCCAATAAAAGAGGAACCACAAGTGGCAGCAGGTATTTAAGACCTGCATACACCATTCCTGTGATTCCTGTTATAATAAAAAATTTCTTCAGTTTCTTTCCCGGTTTTTCCATGGACTCACCTGTTTTTTGATCTGTACTTCCTTTGTACATTCTTATTATGAGTCTTATGGACGGGAATTATTCACGGTCTTTAATTGCATTCCGATATTTTTCTTTTTCCGTTATACGGTTTCTTTTTCGCCATCTTCCGGCTTTTCTTCATCTTTGCACACATCTTCCAGATATGCCAGAGCAGCTCTTAAACAGCCGTCAACGCCAACTAAACTGCTGTCCACGCAAAGATGATAATTCTGGGCTCTTCCCCAGGTATTTCCAGTATAATACTGGTAATAATCCCGGCGCTTGCGGTCAACAGCACGGATCTTCATTTCCATGTCTTTTTCGTTGATGCCTTCTTCCGGTTCCAGTTCCATCAGACGTTTTATGCGCTGTTTCATTTTTGAATATATGAAAATGTTCACGCTGTCCTCCAGGATCATATCTGCGCAGCGTCCTACGATCACACATGGGCCATGAGAAGCCAGTCTGCGGATCACATTGGACTGGGCCACAAAGATCTGGTCAGACATAGGCACTTTATACAACTCCGAAAAAGAATGATGGATCTTGTGATCCAAAGGATCGTCCTCGATCACATGCTCATCATATTTGCGGAACGCTTCCTCTGCAATATTAATATCATCTGCTGCCATGGAGATCAGTTCCTTGTCATAAAAGGGAATCCCCAGCGCCTCTGCCAGCTTCACACCCAGTTCTCTTCCCCCGCTGCCGAATTCACGGCTCACTGTAATCACCTTGTTCATAATACTTTTCCCCGCCTTTCTCCTTGGTAACTGCTGTGCTGATAGTATAGCACATTTCCCGGGAAAATGGGGTTAATTTTATCTTAAACCGTATAAGTGGATCAGTGTTTTCAAAGCGGCATAGGTGTCCGTGCGATTAGAATAACTGCCAAAACAGCACCTGCAAACGCCGCAGCAGCAACAACTGCTATCACTTTCCTGCTGAGTTTCTTCTTTGCTGCCTTACAGATCAGCGCAGCACAAGCCACACAGACAACCGCAGCAGCCATGGCGATACCCATCATCTCCCATAACCAGGATAACTCGTATAAGAGTCTCATACATTTCCCCTCACCTTCTGTTGATCACCGCAAAATACCTTTTGCCACAACATCATGATAATACCATAGCCAAAAGGCCAGAAATCTGATGCAAGCCTGCTTGCAGGAAGATTTCTGGCCTCAGGACACCGGTACATCGTTTTCGTAAATAATGTACCAGTATCATAACATTTTGACGTTGCTGTGTAAACCTGTAAATTTTACAACTCATTCATTTGTTTTTTATATAAACACTACTTATTAAAGCAGATATACTCAATTCCCACGATCTCGCAGAACATCTTCAGAACCTTCGCATACTTTCCATAAACCATATGCAGATGGTTGGAGTTGATCTTCTCGTAGAACTTTTCGTAGTCTGCCTCTGCTTCTACGAATGCATAGGGATAACAGTATGTAGTCTCTTTTAACTTCTCAAGAGGATACATCTTTGTGGTTCCTTCAAAGCAGCCTAATACATATTTCCCATTGCTGCGGAACAGTCTGGCAACCGTTACATCACCTGGTTTGGAGATAAACTGGATGGATGCACCACCTGCTTCTCCGAAGATATGAGGCATTAAAGCGATCTTCTTCATAGCTTCTTCTTTGTTGTCCGGATCAGCGAAATATGGTGCCACGCTGCCGCAGTTTGCCAGTACAAATTCCTTATCGTTTCCGTCAAAGAACTTGATGTCCAGCAAACAGGAAGGCTTTCCTTCTGCGCACAGATTTAAGATGCGCATGGTCATAGCACCATCGCAGTCACACTCGCAAGAGGTAGGAATCGGTGTCTTTTCGCCGTCTGCGTCATATGGGTTGTTTAATAATGCCACGCCCAGACACTGGAGAACAAAATGGTCACTCATATCCTGCTGGCACTTGATGCCCATGAAGTTATATTTCTTTTCCGCAGCCATATCCTTTAACGCCAGATAACTGCGTACCTGTAATTCCAGTGTTTTCTCTGTAAACTTGTCACCGTATTCGATCCTCGGGACATTTTCCTTTACCCACTTTAAATGCTTCTGGACACGTTCTTCGTCCAGTGCCTTTGCACGGTATACGATCTCATACTGGTCGCAGTGGTCAAACTCTACCCCAAAGGTACTCTGCCACTGGCTTGGATCTGCTACCGTAGTCCCAATACCAATACTTCTTCCGCCGATCATTCCATAGCTGGAACGGCGAATGCCTTCTGCCACATAAACACCTTTTACAAAGTTATCTACCTTTTCCTGGATCTGTGGATCTTCATAATCACCTGATACACGGATACACTTCTTTCCGGTCTGGTCCAACATACCCCCAACTGCCAGCAGTGTTACAAGGCTGGACGTATTGCGCTGCAAATTTCCTAACAGCAGCACCGGATAGGAAGTTCCATAGGCAATGCGGAATGCTAAAGATGGGGTTGCCCAGATAGGCACATGGATGATCACAGCTTCAATGCCCTGTTTCTTGATCTCATCAGAAATATTCTGTCCATCTTCTGTGTCAAATACAATAGGTGAGATATAAAGGTCATATTTATCCCCAAAGGCCTTTTTTACCTTTTCAATCTCGCTTGCTACAATTGCTTCTCTCTTTTTATAAAATTCGCGACGGCTGTCACCTAATGTGACGATCGCTACCTTCTTTTTCTCCATGAGAAATCCCTCCTTTAGAATTACATGTTAAAACCACTCTGGCTTAATAAGTTTCGGTAATGCAAAGGCGATATCCGGTAAAAATGCGATCAGCACTACTACTACTACAGAAACCATGATATACGGGATAACAGCCTTAAACGACTTTTGCACACTCATTCCGGAAATCCTTCCTGCGATCAGCAAACACAGACCGTAAGGAGGTGTTACCTGACCAACTGCCAGTGTGATAACGATGATCAGACCTAACTGTACTGGTGTGATGCCAAATGCGGTTGCAACAGGCATTAATACAGGAACGAACAGGATCATTGCAGGAATAGCATCCATAAATGTTCCAAGGAATAAATAGAATCCGATCACAGCCAGCAAGAACTGCCACTTATATGGGAAGTAGGTAGCGAACATCTGCTGAACGCTGGTACTTACATTGTAGTAGCTTAAAAGCTGTCCCAAAGCATTTGCGGTTGCCAGAGCAAACAGGGAAGTGGCGCTGGTACGCAGTGTGTCATAAAGTAATGGTTTTACATCTTTTAAAGAAAGGTTCTTAAATACGAATACACCAAGGATGATCGCGTAGATACATGCAATCGCTGCGGACTCAGTTGCTGTACACAGGCCTCCGATAACGCCGCCGATAATAATAACAGGTGTTAATACTGGAGGAAGACATTTTATAGCCAGCTTTAAAAAGTCTTTAAATGACATTGGATCCTGTTTTGGATAATGATATTTCTTATTTCCCATGAAAATAACAAACATCTGTCCAAGACCGATCAGGATACCAGGAACAACACCGCCTAAGAACAGAGCGCCGATGGATGCGCCTGCTACGGAAGAGTAAACGACCATAGGAATAGATGGCGGGATAACGATACCGATGGTAGAAGAAGCCGCAGTTACACCTACGGAAGTTTCCTGATTGTAACCTTCTTCCTCCATAGCCGGGATCAGAATAGAACCGATACCTGCTGTATCAGCCTGGGAAGAACCGGAAATTCCGGCAAATAACATAGATACTAATACATTTGCATAGGCAAGACCGCCCGGGAATCTTCCTACGATACCATTACAGAACTGGATCAGTTTCTCACTGATCTTAGCACGGTTCATAATGTTTGCTGCCAGAACGAACAGCGGAACTGCAAGCAGTGTAAAGCTGTTCAGGCCGGTAAACATTTTCTGTACAACTGTAATTAAAGAAATAGAATTTAACTGGGAAATACCAAGGAGTGCCACCAGACCCAGGATATAGGCAATGGGGATCCTGCGGGAGTATCCTAAAGTTTGTGTAAACCTCCAAACTGATGTAAGATAAAATTACTCAGTTTGGAGGTTATTTTTATGGCAAGAAGAAAAGACAGCCCACAAAAAGCGGCAATGCGAGAAATGATGCGTGATTATCTGAAGAATAATGATATCAGCATCAAAGACGGCACCGATGTAAACAGTATCATGCGTGACATGATGTCTGTCATTTTGGAAGGTGCTTTGGATGAAGAACTGGATGAAGAATTAGGATATTCCAAGTATGACTATCGAAACAAAGAAACAGACAATAGTAGAAATGGACATTCCAGCAAAACCATGCACACCAGTTATGGAGATATGGATGTGGCAATCCCAAGGGATCGTAATGGTGATTATGAACCTCAGCTGATTAAAAAATATCAGAATACCGTAACTCAGGACATGGAAGAAAAAATACTTTCCATGTATGCCAAGGGAATGACAACTGGAGACATTGAATCCCACATGCGTGAATTATACGATATTGATATTTCTGACAGCACAATCAGCCGGATCACAGACAAAATCCTGCCGATTGTAAAAGAATGGCAGGAACGCCCTTTGGAAGAAGTGTATGCTGTAGTATTTATGGATGCAATCCACTATCACGTCCGCAGTGAAGGACGTATTGTAAAACGTGCGGTTTACATTGCCCTTGGTATCGATATGAATGGGAAAAAAGATGTTCTTGGAATGTATGTTGGAGAAAACGAAAGTGCAAAGTTCTGGCTTTCTATCATGAATGGATTAAAAAACAGAGGCGTTGAGGATATCCTGATTGCATGCGTTGATGGTTTAAATGGATTTCCACAGGCAATCGAGGCTGTTTATCCAAAAACAGAGATTCAGCAGTGTATCATCCATCAGATCCGTAATTCAACGAAGTTTGTTTCATACAAAGACATCAAAAAACTGATGGCTGATCTGAAGCTTGTATATGCAGCTCCGACGGAAGAAACCGCTTTAAATGAACTGGAACTGTTCAAGGATAAATGGGATTCCAAGTACCCAAAAATCTATAAATCCTGGCATGATAATTGGGCAACCCTGTCCACTTATTTCAAATATCCGGAGGCAGTAAGACGGCTGATTTATACCACAAATGCCATTGAAGGATTCAACCGCCAGCTCCGGAAAGTGACTAAAAGCAAGGCGGTATTTCCGTCGGATGACAGCCTTTTGAAAATGCTGTATCTGGCAACCATGGATATCACGAAAAAATGGACCGGACACAGGCAGGACTGGGGACAGATCCATTCCCAGCTTGAAATTTATTTTGAAGAACGTCTGGCAGGGCGGAACCTGTAAAGCAGTCAATTTTAGGCAGGTTTTATTGACATGCCTAAAAACTACTGTATAATGCAGATATGGGCAGAATCCGGAAAATCGGCTCTGCCCATTGTAACTATTCACAAATCTTATATCAGTTTTTAACGTTTACACAAAACTTGATTATGGCATGAAGATCATTACCCCAAAACTGTTTTTGCCAATTTGTTTTATTGTTCCTGCATTTATGGCTATATGTACAGGAACCAGCTGGGGTTCCATCAGTACGATCGGCGTAGTTTTATGCGGTATGGCAGCAGGACTGGGAATTCCGGTAGGTATGGCAGCTGGTGCTGTTATTTCTGGAGCATTCTTTGGTGATAAAACAAGTCCTTTATCAGATACAACACTACTGACTGCGTCAGCCTGTGAAGTTCCGTTATTTAAGCATATTGCTTCTATGTGGTATACGACTCTTCCAGGGATTTTGATCTGCCTGGTACTTTATACAGTTCTGGGGCTTAAGGCTTCCGGCAACATTGATGTAGCTGCAGTAAATGAACTTTCCAATGGATTAACAGCTAGTTTTCACATCAGCCCATTACATATTATTCCTGTGGCACTGGTATTGATCTTATCTGTCAGACAGGCACCTACACTTCTTGCATTTGGTACAGGCATTGGCAGTGGTATTGTTTGGTCAATGATCTTCCAGGGACGTGGATTTATGGAAAATCTTAACTATATTATGAATGGTTTTTCTATTGAAAGTGGTATGGAATCTCTGGATGGATTGTTAAACCGCGGTGGATTTTCCAGTATGCTTTCATTAGTTGGAATCATGCTGATACTTGGAATGTTAAGCGGTCTGTTTTCAGAATCACATGTATTGACGGTATTGGTAAATAAGCTTTCTAAAAAGCTGAATACTCCTGGTACGATCCTGGCAGGCGTATGGCTGTCAAGCCTTATCATCTGTGTGATCGGCGGCCAGTATGTTGCAGTTACGATCCCGGCAGTAGCATTTAAAGATGTATGCGATGAAATGGATATCAACCGTGCAGTATTATCACGTACACTGGGAGATGTAGGAGTAATGATAGCAGCACTTATTCCATGGAATGCGTGGGTGATCGGTTATGGTGTAGTGCTTGGCGGTATTACTGTAAATGAATTTATACCATACACATTTCTTCCAATGTTATGCCCGATCATTTCAATGATCCATAATTTTGCAGGTGTTGGCCTGTTCCATAAGGATGATGAAGTAAAATATCGTCCGTTGTGGAGAAGATAGATTTATAAAAATACGGACCACCGTTTGGCAGATATGATTGCTGGACGGTGGTCTTTATTTATGTTTAGCAGACGTCTTGCTTTTGATCTGAAAGTTATAATTTTTCTCAAAAAACGATTGACAATTAAGTTAGTTAGTGCTAATCTTGTTTTCAGTTAGATATATTAGTCTAGACTAACCTTGCAGAGTGACACTATACATAAAATAATTGTCTCTCGTGGATAATATGAGAAGAGAAAGTCAAAAATATGGATAAAAGGCATCAAAACAGGATATCCGTGATGCTTAAAAGAAGGAGGAGACTTATGTCAGATCAGAAAGCGCAGATCATAGGAGAACTTCAGAGAAAAGGAAAAAGGATCACAGGACAGAGAAAAATCCTTCTGGATGTTATATTAGAAGGAAAATGGTCCAGCTGTAAGGAAATCTACT
>OJRX01002618.1_pt1 | contig 14024 bp, 10 predicted proteins | sample 1599301 | NCBI WGS metagenome assembly OJRX01 (sample SAMN04168656, study PRJEB22393) | human gut metagenome | biome: human gut microbiome; feature: stool | host: Homo sapiens | collected 2014-03-17 | reverse complement strand
TAAAGATTTTGATTGTTATGTTTGGATATATTTTGGGTTCGTCGTGCGTTGTTAGTGTGCTAACAGCCATAATTCGCGTGCGAAAATACGAATTTTTTCCGAGAATCCGGTATGCAATATCTATTATTTTTTAATTTACTTAAAATTCGTACATTTGTCGCGATGACCGATCAATTCGTCAACATACACACCCACCGCCCGACCGGCCGCGGCATCGAACTGCGGACAGCCGGAATTCATCCGTGGAATGCTGACAAAGAAGACGTTAGCACGATCGTGCCGTTGCTCGGCGACGTGCAGGCCGTCGGCGAAACGGGACTCGATTTCGTGCATGGCGCCGACCGTGAAACACAGTTGGCGGCGTTCAGGGCGCAGCTCGCGCTGGCGCGCGAACGGCGGCTGCCCGTGGTTCTGCACTGCGTCAGGGCTTTCGAGCCGGTCATGCGCGAACTGGACGCCTGCCGGCCCCGCGCAGCGATCTTCCACGGCTTCATCGGATCGCCCGAACAGGCCCGCCGGGCCGTCTTAAAAGGCTATTACCTCTCGTTCGGCCTGCGCGCCTTCGCATCGCCCAAGACGCTGGAATCCCTGCGCGAAACGCCCCTCTCGCAGCTTTTTCTCGAAACCGACGACAGCGACGTCCCGATCGAAGAGATTTACGCGCGCGCCGCGAAAGTAAAAGGCGTCACGCCGGAGGAACTGCAACGGGCGACGCTGGAAAACTACGGACGGATATTTACGACCGGGCCGCAAGGGCAGGACAAGGCGGCCGGAACGCCGCCGCTCCCGGCCCGATAAAACGAACACAGCAATTGAAAATGAATACGGATAATTGGCTTGAACGCACCGAGCTGCTGCTCGGCAAAGAGAAACTCGACCTGCTCCGAAAGGCCCACGTACTGGTCGTCGGGCTGGGCGGCGTGGGCGCCTATGCCGCCGAGATGATCGTCCGGGCCGGCGTGGGCCGCATGACCATCGCCGATGCCGACGCCGTGGCGCCGAGCAACATCAACCGCCAGCTGGTGGCCCTCCACTCGACCGTCGGCCGCCAGAAAGCCGAGATTCTGGCCGAACGCCTGCGCGACATCAACCCGGAGATAGAACTCACGGTGGTCAGCCGCTATATCAAGGACGAGGAGACCGACCTGCTGCTCGACGCCGCGAAATACGACTACGCAGTGGACGCCATCGACACCCTCTCGCCCAAACTGGCGCTGATAAAGGGTGCTTTGGACCGTTCGCTGCCGCTGGTCAGCTCGATGGGCGCAGGGGCCAAGACCGACCCGACGAAGATGGAGATCGCCGACATCTCCAAGACCCACCACTGTCCGCTGGCCCACATGCTGCGCAAGCGGCTCCACAAAATCGGCGTCCGCAGCGGTTTCCGGGCCGTCTACTCGCCCGAACCGATGCGCGAAGGGGCGCTGATCCTCTGCGAGGAGCAGAACAAGAAGTCGAACGTCGGCACCATATCCTACATCCCCGCGCTGTTCGGCATCGGCTGCGCGTCGGTCGTAATCCGCGGCCTGATCGGAGAAATGAACTAAAACCGCATATCCTTATGAAACCGAACATCGTATTTCTGGACGAGTACACACTCGGAGGCGCCGACCTCGGCCGGCTCCAAGCCTTGGGCGAATACAAGGGTTACGCCCGCACGACGCCGGAAGAGCTTCCCGACCGCTGCCGCGAAGCCGACGTGATAATCACCAACAAGGTGGTCCTGCGCCGCGAAACGCTTCAGTCCCTGCCCCGGCTGCGGCTGATCTGCGTGGCCGCCACCGGCACCAACAACATCGACCTCAAAGCCGCGGCCGAGCTGGGGATCGAGGTAAAGAACGCCGCAGGCTACTCGACGCACTCCGTGGCCGAAACCACCCTCGGAGCGGCCATCGCACTGCGCCGCAACATCGTCTATTACGACCGTTACGTCAAGAGCGGCGCCTACTCCGCCGCCGGACAGCAGTTCCATTTCGCACTGCCCACCCACCAGCTCTACGGCTCGAAATGGGGCATCGTCGGACTCGGCGCCATCGGCCGCGAGGTGGCGCGGCTGGCGGCGGCATTCGGCTGCGAAGTATGCTACACCTCGACGTCGGGCGTCGTGCGCGAAGAGCCTTACCCCGCGCTTCCGCTCACCGAACTGCTGGGCCGTTCCGACATCGTCTCGATCCACGCCCCGCTGAACGACCGCACCCGCGGACTGATCGGCGCGCCGGAATTGTCGGTCATGAAACGCTCGGCCCTCCTCATAAACGTCGCCCGCGGCGGCATCGTCGATGAAGCGGCGCTGGCCGAAGCGCTCGACCGGGGTTCGATCGCCGGCGCAGCCCTCGACGTCTTCTCGCGCGAACCCTTCGCCGCCGACAGTCCGCTGCTCGGCATCCGCGAACCCGACCGCCTGCTGCTCTCGCCCCACAACGCATGGTCGCCCCGCGAAGCCGTGGACGTGCTGGTGGGATGCGTCGAGGAGAATATCAAAACATTTTACGGCAACGACTGATGCCATGACGACGGAAAAGACGAAAACGGCTCTCCCCGGAACCGCCGCGGAATCGGATGCGGCAACACCGGCACAGAAACCGGCAACGGAGCCGGCCACAATAACAACAGCACAGAGGAGAACGGAATCGGATGCGGCGGAGACGAGAGAATCGGCAGAAACGTATACAATTGCGCAAGAATCCGGCAAGACCGCGAACACATCGGGGACAACGTCAGGACCGACAACAACTGCGGAAGCAGGCACTTCAACAGCCACGGTCCCCACGACCGACCGACGCCAAAAAGTCTTCGACTGGCTCGACAGCCACGGCATCGCCTACACGTGGTACGAACACCCCGAAGCCCCGACCATCGAAATCGCACGCCGATACTGGCGCGACGACGGCTCGAAGCACTGCAAGAACCTCTTTTTCCGCAACCACAAGGGCAACCGCCACTACCTCGTGGCGTTCGACTGCGAGCAGAACCTCGCCATCCACGACCTCGAACGCCGCCTGCGGCAGGGCAAGCTCTCGTTCGCGTCGGAACAGCGCATGGAGCGCTGGCTCGGACTGCGTCCCGGCTCGGTGTCGCCCTTCGGGCTGATCAACGACCCGGAGCGCCACGTACACCTGTTTCTGGACCGGAATCTGAAGAGATTCCCGGCCTATTCGTTCCACCCCAACGACAACCGCGCCACGGTGGTCGTTTCCCGCAGCGAGTTCCTGCGCTACCTCACCGCCGTAGGCAACACGTACGAATTCATCGAACTCTACTGACTCCGCCATGCGCAGCAGCGATCGCCGCAGACGAAAAACTTCCGGTCCGCGCCATCACCAAAGGCAGCCCCGGAGGTCCGCGGCGCGAAGCTTCTGCAGAAGGCGGTACGATTGCCGAAACAGCAGACGTTGTTCGGAGGAACCCACATCCACACAAATTTCGTCCGGTTCCGCTCCACCATGCGCCGGAATTCATTATCTTTGACTATTGCAAAACCCAAAAAAAGAATCGGCATGAAGAAATTTACGCTCACCCTGCTCCTGATTTTCGGCACGGTTTCCGCGCTCTTCGCCCAGCAGAGCGTCCGGGAGGATATCTTCGCTTTTCTGAAGCGCGAAGGCTATGTCCCGACGTTCGACGAAGACAGGGACATTCTGTTCAAAGTACAGGGAATCAACTACTACGCCATCATAAAAGAAGTGGCGGACATGGATTACGCCTATGTGGAGGTATCGGCGAATTTCACTGCCGACGTCCCTTATGACAAACTGCTGGCGATTTCCAACGATCAGAACCGGGACAAATTCGTTTGCAAGTGTTCGGCGGAGCGAGACGGAGAGGACAACTGCTTCAAGGTCGCCATGGAATTCATCACAAACAACCGGACGAATACCGAATACCAGATGGCGCACGCCCTGCGTCTCCTACCCGGCTGGATCGAGAAGTTCAAGGAGGAACTCGACTAAGAGCAGCGCGAAGCATCCGGCCGAAAACCGTTCCGCACCCGGAACCGGATTCCGCCCCGAAACAAAAATCCCGCACTTTACGGTGCGGGATTTTTTGTGTCAGCAAGCGGGCTATTTCAGCTCCACGAGCGCCTTGCCGGTCATTTCGGCAGGCTGTTCGAGACCCATCAGGCGGAGCACCGTGGGAGCCACGTCGGCCAGAATGCCGTCGTGCACCGACTTCACGCGGTCCGAAACGACCACGATGGGCACCGGATTGAGCGAGTGCGCCGTATTGGGCGTACCGTCGGCATTGACGGCATTGTCGGCGTTGCCGTGGTCGGCGATCATCACGACCTCGTAACCGTTGGCCTTGGCCGCTTCGACGACCTTGGCGACGCATCCGTCTACGGCCTTCACCGCTTTGACGATGGCCTCGTAAACGCCCGTATGGCCCACCATGTCGCCGTTGGCGAAGTTCAGGCAGATGAAGTCGAACTTCCGCTCACCGAGCGCGGCGGCCAGCTTGTCAGCCACTTCCGGAGCGCTCATTTCGGGCTGGAGGTCGTACGTGGCGACCTTGGGCGACGCGACGAGGATACGCTCTTCGCCTTCGAACTCCGCTTCGCGGCCGCCGTTCAGGAAGAACGTGACGTGGGCGTATTTCTCGGTCTCGGCGATGCGCAGCTGCCGCAGGCCCAGCTTCGAGACGTACTCGCCGATGGTGTTGGGTACGTTCTCCTTGTCGAAGAGGATGTGCAGGCCCGTGAACTTGGCGTCATAGGGCGTCATGCAGCAGTAGTAGAGCGGCATGGTGTGCATCCCTTCGGCCGGCATGTCCTCCTGCGTCAGCACGACGGTCAGCTCCTTGGCGCGGTCGTTGCGGTAGTTGAAGAAGATCACCATGTCGCCGGGACGGATCGTCCCGACGGCTTTCCCCTCGGCGTCGACACGCACGATCGGCTTGACGAACTCGTCGGTCACGTCGGCGTCGTAGGACTTCTGCATGGCGGCGACCATGTCCGTCGCCGGCTCGCCGACACCGTTCACGAGTTGATCGTAGGCCACCTTCACACGCTCCCAACGCTTGTCGCGGTCCATCGCATAGTAACGGCCGATGATCGACGCGACGACGCCCGTCGACTGCGCCGTATGGCGCTCCAACGCCTCAATGAAACCCTTGCCGCTGTGCGGGTCGGTATCGCGGCCGTCCATGAAGCAGTGTACATAGGTATGCTCGATGCCGTAGGTCTTGGCGATGTCGCAGAGTTTGTAGAGGTGGTCGATCGACGAGTGCACGCCGCCGTCCGACACGAGGCCCATGAAGTGCACGTTCACGCCCTTCGCCTTGGCGTACTCGAAAGCCGCCTTCACCTCCGCGTTCTCCATGATCGAACCGTCCTTGCAGGCGCGGTTGATCTTCACCAAATCCTGATAGACCACGCGGCCCGCACCGATATTGAGGTGTCCCACCTCGGAGTTGCCCATCTGCCCGTCGGGCAACCCCACGTTCTCGCCGTCGGTATGCAGCTGCGCATGGGGATACTTCTCGGTCATCGCCGAAATATATGCGGGATGGACGGTCGAAATGACGTCGCCCTTGGACCGGTTGCCGATGCCCCAACCGTCCAGAATCATAAGCAATACTTTCTGTTTCATTGTTTTATCTTAGTTTATTTCAATTCGTCCATAATCAGTTCGACGGCCTTGTCGATCGCCGCCTGCAACTTGTCGGGATTCTTGCCCCCGGCCGTTGCGAAGAAGGGCTGACCGCCGCCGCCGCCGTTCATCTCCCTGGCCGCTTCGCGGATCACCTTGCCGGCGTTGACGCCCTTGGCGACCACGTCGTCGCCGAGCATGATCGTCAGGCTCGGTTTCCCCTCCTGACAGGTACCGACAACCATGACCAGATTGTGCACGCGCGCGCGCAGGTTATAGGCCAGATCCTTGATGAAAGCCGGCATCCGCTCGGACTGCTTGGCCATGAGAATCACGCCGTTCTGCTCGGGAAGACTCTTTACGAGACGGTCGGCCCACTCGCGGACCTGTTCCTGACGCATCGCCTCGACCTCCTTCGAAAGGGCGTCGTTGCTCTCGACGATCTTCTTGATCGCCTGCACGACCTGCGTGTTGTTCAGGAATTCGGCGACGTTCTGCAACGTATCCTCCGCAGCATAGAGCACCTTCTCGGCGCCTTCGCCCGTCACGGCCTCGATACGCCGCACGCCGGCCGAAACGGCGCTCTCGCTCACGATCTTGAAAAATCCGATCGTACCCGTAGCACAGGTGTGCGTACCGCCGCACAACTCCACCGAATCGCCGAAACGCACCATGCGCACGCGGTCGCCGTACTTCTCGCCGAAGAGCATGATCGCCCCCTCGGCCTGCGCTTCGGCCAGCGTCGCATCGCGCCGCTCCACGAGCGGATGGTTGGCACGGATCTCACGGTTGACCAGACGCTCCACCTCGCGCAGCTCCGCGGGCGTCACCTTCCGGAAGTGCGAAAAGTCGAAACGCAGGTAGTCGGGTGTCACGAACGAACCCTTCTGCTCGACATGCGTGCCCAGCACCTTGCGCAGCGCAGCGTCGAGCAGGTGCGTGGCCGTATGGTTGTTGGCCGCAGCCTGCCGCTTGGCGGGATCTACCACCGCCGTGAAATCGGCGGCGGGATTCTCCGGCAGTTTGTCGACGATATGGATAATCAGACCGTTCTCCTTGTCGGTAGCCACCACGTCGATCTTTTCGTCGGCATTCTCGATGAAGCCCACGTCGCCGATCTGACCGCCCGAATTGCCGTAGAAGGGCGTCCGGTCGAAGACCAACTGGTAGGTCGTCCGGTTCTTGGCCGAGACGCGACGGTAGCGCGCGATGCGCACCGGCGCGGTCAGCGTATCGTAACCGACGAACTCGCTCTGCGCGAGCGGGAACAACTCCTGCCAGTCGTCGGTAGCCACCGCGGCGGCGTTGCGCGAACGCTCCTTCTGCGCCTGCAACTCCGTCTCGAAAGCACTCAGGTCGACCTCCACGTCCTGCTCGCGGGCGATCAACTCCGTCAGGTCGATCGGGAAACCGTAGGTATCGTAGAGCACGAAGGCGTCGTGCCCCGAAATCTTGGATCCGCCCTGTTTCTTGACCTCGGCGATCACGCCGTCGAGCAGCGTGATACCCGTGGCCAGCGTCCGCAGGAACGAACTCTCCTCCTCCTCGATCACACGCTCGATGAGCGTCTGCTGCGCCCGCAGTTCGGGGAACTGGTCGCCCATCTGTGCCACCAGCCCCGCCACCAGCTTGCAGATGAAGGGCTCGGTGAAACCTAAATAAGTGTAGCCGTAGCGCACGGCGCGGCGCAGGATGCGGCGGATGACATACCCCGCCTTGACATTCGACGGCAGCTGGCCGTCGGCGATCGAGAAGGCGATGGCGCGCAGATGGTCGGCCACCACGCGCATGGCCACGTCGCACCTGGCGTCCGCCCCGTAGCTCTTGCCCGACAGCGCGGCCAGACGGCCGATCGTGGGCTGGAACACATCGGTATCGTAGTTCGACTTCTTACCCTGCATAATCATGCACAGACGCTCGAAGCCCATACCCGTATCGACGTTCTTCGCCGGCAGCGGTTCGAGCGTGCCGTTGGCCTTGCGGTTGAACTGCATGAAGACGAGGTTCCATATTTCGATCACCTGAGGATGGCCCGTGTTGACCATTTCGCGCCCCGGACAAGCAGCGATCTCCGCCTCGTCGCGCAGGTCGAAATGAATCTCCGAACAGGGGCCGCAGGGACCCGTCTCGCCCATCTCCCAGAAATTGTCGTGCTTGTTGCCGCGGATGATGTGATCCGCCGGCAGGAACCGCGCCCACACGTCGTAGGCCTCCGAATCGAAGGGCACGCCGTCCTCCTCCGATCCCTCGAAGACGGTGGCGTACATCCGCTCGGCAGGCAGTTTGTAGACCTCGGTCAGCAGCTCCCACGCCCATTCGATCGCCTCCCGCTTGAAGTAATCGCCGTAGGACCAGTTGCCCAGCATCTCGAACATGGTGTGGTGGTAGGTGTCGTGCCCCACCTCTTCCAGATCGTTGTGCTTGCCCGATACGCGCAGGCATTTCTGTGTGTCGGCCGCCCGCGGATATTTGCGCGGAGCGTTGCCCAGAAAGATGTCCTTGAACTGGTTCATGCCCGCATTGGTGAACATCAGCGTAGGATCGCCCTTGACCACCATCGGGGCCGAGGGAACGATCTCGTGTCCCTTGCTCCGGAAAAAGTCCAGAAAGGCCTGGCGAATTTCATTCGATTCCATATATACTGTTTTATCCGATTCCTGCGTTTGCTTTTATCAGGTTGCAAAATTACACAATTTAACCTAAATTTGCGCGTTCCCGCTGAGTTTTTTCAGGCATGGCAAAAAAAGAACACCGATTCAATCCGCAGACCCTTACCTACGAAGTTATCACGGCTCCGTTCCGGCTGCGTACCTACCGCCTGCTGCGCAAAATACTCATCGGGTTCATCCTCATCTCGGTGGCCAACGTCCTCTTTTCCTATTTCTTCTATACGCCGAAGATGTACCGCATCAACCGTGCGAACCGCGAGCTGGTGATGAAGTACCGCATCATGCAGGACCGGTTGAAGGCCTCCGAGCGCAAGATCGCCGAGATCCGCCACCGCGACCAGTCGGTCTACCGCGCGCTCTTCTCGACCGACACGCTCTCGCTCGACGGCATCTACACGGAATACCCCAGCGAAAAGTACCGCCCCATGGCCGACGACAGCTACTCGTCGCTGATGATCGGCACATGGAAGCAGATGGATGCGCTGGCACGGCAGCTCTACTTGGAGTCCGTCTCGTTCGACCAGTTGCAGATCCTGGCCAAGAACAAGGAGAAACTCTCCTCGGCGATCCCCGCCACGTGGCCGATCGACCGCAACAAGCTGCGCAACGGTATCGGCGCCTTCGGCATGCGCCGCCACCCGATCTACGGCCGCTACATCATGCACAAGGGGATCGACCTGGCGTGCAACGTGGGCGACGCCGTCTACGCCACGGGCGACGGCGTGGTCGAAAAAGTCGACCTGAACCGCGCACGCCACGGATACGGCACCTTCGTCATCATCAATCACGAATTCGGTTACAAGACCCGCTATGCGCATCTGAACAAGGTCTTCGTCAAACCGGGCGATCCGGTCGTGCGCGGGCAGCTCATCGCCGAAGCGGGACGCACGGGCGGCGTGACCGGCCCGCACCTCCACTACGAGGTGATGTACATGGGGCAGGTGGTCAATCCGATCAACTACTTCAACAAGGACATGACGGCCGAAGAGTACAACAAGCTCATGGAGGAGATGCACGAAACAACCATGGAAACCGATTGACGCCATGCCCGACAGCCGATACATAGCCAAAGTCCGCCGCCGCAAGACATTCTGGAACAACGTCACGCGCGTCGTCATCCAGCTCTTCGTCTGGACGGGCGCCGCCGTGCTCTACTACTTCGCCTTCTCGATCTTCTTCGACACGCCGGTGGAGTACCGGCTCAAACACTCGACCGACCGGCTGCGACGGGAGTACGCGATGCTCACCGGGCGGTACGACTCGCTGAATCGCGTCATGGAGAACGTCATCGCGCGCGACCGCAACGTCTTCCACATCCTCTTCGAGGCCGATCCCTACGATTTCGAGGAGGAGAACGCCGCCAACCGCTGGAATTTCTACGAAGGGCTGCTGTCGCAGTCGACTATCGAGTTGCAGAAGCAGTTCGCCCGACGGCTCGACGCCACCGAGCGCGCCGTCGCCGATCTGGCGGACTCCTACGACCGCATGGCAGCGGCGATCGACAGCTGCGCCTACCGCAACCGGATACCGGCCATCCAGCCGATCATCAACAAGCAGCTGACGCTGCTCACCACCTCCTACGGCATGCGTATCAATCCGTTCCAGAAGGTGCTGCGCTCGCATCAGGGCGTCGACTACGCCATTCCCGAAGGTTCGCGCGTCTTCGCTACGGCCGACGGGACGGTCAAGGAGGTGTCGCTGCGCAACAGCACCTCCGGCCAGACGGTCGTCATCGACCACGGCGGCGGGTACGAAACCCTCTATTCGCATCTGGGCCGCATCGGCGTGCGACGCGGACAGCGGGTGCGGCGGGGCGACATCATCGCCTTGTCGGGCAACTCCGGACTGTCGCTGGCTCCGCATCTGCATTACGAGGTACGCTGCAACGGAATGCGCGTCGATCCGATCCACTACTTTTTCATGGAGCTCTCACCCGACGATTACCAGCGGATGATGCGCATCGCTCGTTCCGGCATGCAGTCGTTCGACTAACGTTTGAGATCATGTCTCGCATTCGATTGATTCTTTTGGATTTCGACGGTACGCTCGTCGATACGCGCCGCGCCAATGCCCGCGCCTACGTCGAGACGTTGCGCGAAGTGGGCTACGCAATGACCGAAGAGGAGTACGCCGCCCGCCACTTCGGGGTGCGCTGCCCCGAATTCCTGCGGTCGATCGGCATCGACGATTCCGCGGAGATCGACCGGCTGCGGCGGCGCAAGATCGAACTCTACCCCCGTTACTTCGACCTCGTGGCACTCAACCGTCCGCTGTGGGAGTTCTGCCAGCAGTTCCGGAAACAGGGCGGCCGCGTGTGGATCGTCTCGACGGGCCAGCGTGCCAACATCGACAACGTGATGCGCCACCTGCACCTCGAAGCGGGCGTCGACGGCATCATCTCGGCGCTCGACGCACCGCAGAGCAAACCCGATCCGGGCTGCTTCCTCAAAGCGATGGAGATCGAAGGGGCGACGCCCGACGAAACGCTCATCTTCGAGGATTCGGCCGTCGGCATCGAAGCGGCACGCCGCAGCGGAGCGGCCTATTTCGTCGTGAAGCTCTGAGCCGCAGAATCATCTTTTTCGGGAAGGTTCGCCCGCCCGGTCGGAGAGATATCCTCTCCTGCACCACACTGCCGCAGGCAATTCCCTGCAATACACAGAATCGCAGACATGCGGACGGGGCGGCAGCGGATCGTTCCGCCCATCGTTTTCAATCTTTATCGGGTAATTATCTCCGGCAGATCTGCCTGTAATCGCAATAACGGCACGTGTGCTCCGCATCGTCGGTCGCGCGGAACGGCACGGCGGGATCGAACAGTTCGGCGAGTTTCTCGCCGAGCAGCCGCTCGAAATCGACCGCATAGGCCGAATAGCCTTCCCCTACGCCGCCCGTGGAACGATCCACCAGTTCGGGGCTGTAATCGGGACGGTTCATCCGCCGCACGTAGTAGAGCGCCGGCACCGCCTCGCAACCTTCGGAGTGCGTCAGCATCATCGCGTAAAGCAACGTCTGCAAGACATTGGACTGCCGCTGTTTGGCTTCGCCGTTGAAAAGCGCTTCGACGCCCGCGAATTCGAGTTGCGACTCGCCCGTCTTGTAGTCCACCACCCGCAGGCGGCCGTCGTCCAACCGATCGATCCGGTCGGCGATGCCGCCGAACCGGACGCGCAGTTCACGGCCGGCCGAGACGAAGGGGAAGGAGTCTTCGACGGGACGCTCCAACCCCTCGACGCGAAACCCGTCGTGCGCGGCATCGTAGGCGACGACGCCGTGACGCAGGTATTTGGAGACGATGCCGTGTACCAGCATCAGGTTTCCCGGATACTCCTTCACGTCGGCCGCCTCGTTTTGCAGGTACTCGCTGTTGATCGCCGCCGCGACGGCCCGTTCGACCGCCCCGCTTCCGACCAGCGCACACAGCGTCCCGCCCGGATGTTCCTCCCCCGCGATCCGCTCGTAAAGCCGCTGCGCGGCGGCATGGAGAATCGTTCCGAACATCGGAGCGTCGACCTCCTCGGTCAGATCGTCGTCGGCCTTCAACCGCGCCACGGAGTAGAAATAGAAGCGCAGCGGACAGGCGACATAACGGAAAAAGGCCGTCGGAGAGAGCATCGCCGGCGATTCGGGGTCGACGAAACGCGAGAGCTTCTCCCAGACGTCGCCCTCCTTCGCCACTTCGATCGGCGGATTCTCCGCCAGATTGACGTCGACCCCCACCTCGACGCGCTTCAACCGGAAACCGGTTTCGAAATCGAGCTGGTAGATGTAATGGCTCTGTTCGCCGGTCGTCTTCTCGTCGGCATGGGCGCAATAGAGCATGTAGACACGTTCTGCCCGTTGGACGAGCCGGTAGAAATAGTAGGCGTAAACTCCCTCGTGATGGGCTGAAGTCGGCAGATCGAAAGCCGCCCGCAGGTTGTAGGGAATGAACGAAGCCTGCGCCACGCGGTTGCCCGGGAAATTGTCGTCGTTCATCGAGAGCAGCACCACGTTGCGGAAATCGAGGTTGCGGGTCTCCAAAATTCCCATCACCTGCAACCCTTCGAGCGGCTCGCCCTCGAAGGGAATCCGCACGGTTTGCAGGTGCCGCCGCAGAAGCGATGTATAGATCGAGGTAGTTATTTCTATATCACAAGCTTCGAGCGAATTGCGCAATCGAATCAACTGCTCGGAAATGACGGCCAGAAACTCCACCCGCTGCCGGGCGTCGTCGCCGTCGTAGGGCTCTCGGGCGACGGCCGCCACGGCCCGCAGCAGATAGTCCGACAACTCCCGCCACTCGGCCGCCGGAGTGAAAAGCGTCTTCAACAGCGGCGTCTGTCCCAGCTCGTCGGCGGTCATCCGGATACGGCGGTCGGCGAGCATCGTCCGGCGCAGTTGCTCGATCGTTTGCGGCGCACTCCGCGCAACATAGGGATGCGCGAGGATACCCGCCGCATCGACATGATAGAACGACGTCCCCTCCCGCCCTTCGCGCCGGTGCGCCTGCAACTCGACGAGCCGTTCCAGAAAGGCGTAGGCAAGGGTCGTCTTGATCGGGTATCCCATCGTCACGTTGATGCCGCCGGCCTTCTCCGGCAACGCATGGAGCAGCGGCAGCAACAGGTTTTCGTCGGTCAGCACGACGGCCGTCTCCTTGTCCAACGGCCGTTTCCGGCCGTCGGCACCGGTACGCAGCGCATCGAGTATCCGGCCGGCATATTTGCACTGCACGGCGTTCGAAGGCGTGGATACGACCGTCAACTCCTTCTCTTTTCGAAAATTATCGTGCGACAGCTCGACCGCAGGTGGAAACGACGCATGGTTTTCACGCACGAACATTCCCGCCTCCTGGTCGGTGTTTTTCAGATAGTAGTCGTCGTAATCCCAATAGAAATCGGTCTCGGCGTTGTGTTGCAGAAAACGGAACAACACCTTCTCGCAGGCCGAAAGGGCATTGAATCCCGCCACGACATAGCGCCGCCGCTCGGCGAAAGCGAAATCGCCCGCCAGCAGCCGCTCGGTCGCGGCGCGCTGCATCATACCGCCGTAGGCGATCCCCTGACGTTGCAGCCGTGCGCGGAAACCGTGGTAGACGTCGCCCAGCGTCCGCCACACAGCCAGGAAACGGCGTTTCTCCTCCGAAAGCGTCGCACCGTCGGTGAAATTGGCCCAGAACTGGCGGATCACCTCCAACTGTTCGGGGGTCAGGTAGGAGACGTCGGACTCCAACTCCTTCAACTCGTAGATATTGCGGAACAGCGCATCGGCGTCGACACGGTACTTGTCGATCGTGTCGAAGTCGTTGAGCAGCATCTCGCCCCAGAAATAGAACTTGTCGAAAGGTTCGTCGTGGCAGGCCGAATAGACCTTGTACAACTCGGCGATCAATCGGATGCGTTCGCCCGAATGCAATCCCGAAACCTCCTGCATCAGGTCGTCGATCGTCAGCCAACGGGGCTGCCACATCGGACGTTCGGCCAGATGCGAAAGGGCGTCGATGAAGAAATGGCGGGCACGACGGGTCGGGAAGAGAATGTGCAGCGACGAAACATCCTCTCCGTAGCGCCGGTAGAGATCGGCTGCAACCTCCTGCAAAAAACTCTGCATCGCCCGCTCGCCCCTATTTCGGATCGGCATTCAACCGCTCGAACGTACCGCTCAGCATGGAGGAGGTGTGCGAACGTTCGATCGACGGATTGCCCGCATAGCGGATCACAGCGCCCGTGGTAGACTTCATCACCACGCGCTCGGTGGCCTGCACCGTCACCTCGGCCTTGTTCGA
>OJRX01002556.1_pt1 | contig 14392 bp, 9 predicted proteins | sample 1599301 | NCBI WGS metagenome assembly OJRX01 (sample SAMN04168656, study PRJEB22393) | human gut metagenome | biome: human gut microbiome; feature: stool | host: Homo sapiens | collected 2014-03-17 | reverse complement strand
CATCCGCATCTGATCCTGCTCGACCGGATGATGCCCCGCATGGACGGGCTCGAAACCTGCCGCCGCCTGCGCGAGCACGACGAACTGAAAGACACGATGATCGTCTTCCTCACGGCGCTGGGCGAAGACGAGCACCAGCTCACGGGATTCGCCGCCGGAGCCGACGACTACATCAGCAAACCGATCAAGATGCACATCCTGGTCAGCCGTCTGAAAGCGATCCTCAAACGCATCGGCGCCGGCGATGCGGCACCCCGCGATACGGGCGGCGTCACGATCGATCCGGCCCGTTACATCGTCAAACGCAACGGGGAGGAGATCTCCCTGCCGCGCAAGGAGTTCGCGCTGCTGACGCTGCTGATGTCCGATCCGGGACGGCTCTTCTCGCGCGAGGAGATCTACTCCCGCGTATGGGGCGAGGACGTAGTGGTCGGCGACCGCACGATCGACGTCCACATTCGCAAACTGCGGCAGAAGATCGGCGACGAACACATTATCACCGTCAAGGGCGTGGGTTACAAGTACGAGAAATAACGCAGACAATGTCTGCGCAAAGCGCCCATCGCTCCGCCTTGCGAAAAATCGGGAAAGGAGAACGGGCGGCGGATGCACCGTCGAAAACGCGGGATTCTTCCCGAAGAATCGATCGGGAAGTTCTCCCCCTTTCTCAGTTTTTCTTGTGCTTTTGGCTTGATCCAAAAGCACCAAAAGATCAAGCACCGCGAAAAGTAGCGGGTGTCGCCACCTGCGCTCGCTGAGCGATCACGAAAGACTTCGCTTTTCGCACGATCGCTCCGGGCGCTCGCACAGGTGTCGTCACTCTTTCCGCTATTTTCGCAGTGCGATCCCGCAGGCCGAAGGCCTGCTAAATGAGAAGAGAGGAATTCAAATCGCAATAAATCATCGTTGCGCGGAGCGCACAACAGACTCCGCCTCGCAAAATTCAGATCTTCAACCTCCGCCACCGTCCGCTGCGGATGTAGGCATAGGAGAGCGCCAGCGAGATCAGATAATAGACGTGGTCGGCCGTCCAGCAAAGCGCCACGTCGGCCCGGAGGACATAGACGAGCCACAGCGTATAGAGCGTATAGGCCGTGACGCAGACCAGCGTAATTCCGAGCGCCGTACGTGTATTGCCCGTGCCCGAAACGCTGAACTGATAGATGAAGGCCGGCACGCACGGCACGATCGTCGTGAGCATGACCCAAAGCGACGGCACGGCGGCGGCAATCAACTCCGCATTGCCCGTATAGGCGCCCAGCACCACGCGGGGCAAGAGCGCGAAGAGCAGCGATACCGGCAGCACGAAGGCGAAGCAGAGGCGCACCATACGCCGGCACAGCCCCCATACCCGATCCGCCTCGCCGGCGCCGATCAGGTTGCCCACCAGCGAGCTGGCCGTCGAAGCGAAGGCGTTGATGAAGAGGAAGACCACCGACGAGATGCTGCGCACCATATTCGTAACGGCGAGCGGCCGCTCGCCCAGGTTTTCGATCGCCACGAAAAAGATGAACCAACTGATAAAGGCGATCGCCTCCTGCAACATGATCCAGACCGAAACCCCGAACACCTGCCGGAGAATCTTCCACTCGATTCCCCTGAACCGGAACAGGCCGTAGGCCCGCCACGCGACACGACGATAGGTGTAGACGACGAAAAAGACGAGCGACACAGCCTCCGAAATGACCGAAGCGATGGCCGCGCCTGCGATTCCGAGCGGCGGAATCCCCCACCCTCCGAAAATCAGCAGGTAGTTCAGCACCACGTTCGTCAGGACCATGACCACCGAGTTGGCCGTCAGGATACGGGTATTGGTCGTCCCGACGTAGAAGGCGCGGAACATCGCCGCGGCGAACGAGAAGAAGAACCCGAACGTACGGTAGCCGAGATACGACTCGGCGGCGGCGCAGATCGCCCGCGACTCGATCAGATGTCCCAGCAGCCACGGCGCCAAGGCCCGCGACACCCCGAAAAAGAGAACGGCCATGCCCAGCAGAAACCACATTCCCTGCATGAAGATCGGCCCGATTCCTGCGAGATTGCCTTCGCCGTTGCGGCGCGCGATAAGCACTTGCGCACCGATGCTGAACCCGAACCCCACCATGAAGATCGTCAGGTAGAAGATGCCCGCAATGGCCGACGCACCCAACTCGACCTCGCCCACATGGCCCAGGTAGATCGTGTCGGTCAGCCCGATGAGCTGCTCCATCATCAGACTCAGCAGCACAGGGAAGGTTATTTTCAGAATTTGTCGATTGGTAAAACGCATCGTCGTCTAAATTTCGGGGATACAAAGATAGGAATAAAGCCGGGAGCGAAAGCAAATTTCGGTTGCATTTTACCGAAACGGAGTATCCGAAGCGAGGCCAAAGATACGAAAATCGGGAAGAAAAGCCCGGCTTTTCCTCCCGACGGGGTGACGTCCGTCGCGGAACGTCAATACCGGTAATGCTCCGCCTTGTAGGGGCCGTCGACGTCGACGCCGATATAGTCGGCCTGCCGCTGCGAAAGACGGGTCAGTTCGACGCCCAGATTGTCGAGATGCAGCCGTGCGACCTCCTCGTCCAAGTGTTTCGGCAGGCGGTAAACACCTACCGGCATCTCCTTCTGCCACAGCTCGATCTGCGCAAGACACTGATTGGTGAACGAGTTGGACATCACGAACGAAGGATGCCCCGTCGCACAGCCGAGGTTCACCAGCCGTCCTTCGGCCAGCACGAAGATCGAATGGCCGTCGGGGAAGGTGTATTTATCGACCTGCGGCTTGATCGTCGTCTTCACCGCAGACGAAGCGTCGAGCCGCGCCATCTGGATTTCGTTGTCGAAATGGCCGATGTTGCAGACGATCGCCTGGTCGCGCATCCGTTCCATGTGTTCGAGGGTGATGATGTCGCAGTTGCCCGTGCAGGTGACGAAGATATTGCCCTCGGCCAGCGCGCTCTCGACGGTCTTCACCTCGAAGCCCTCCATCGCGGCCTGCAACGCACAGATCGGATCGATCTCGGTGACGATCACCCGCGCGCCGTAGGCCTTCATCGAGCGGGCGCAGCCCTTGCCCACGTCGCCGTAGCCGCAGACGACCGCCACCTTGCCGGCGATCATCACGTCCGTGGCCCGCTTGATGCCGTCGGCCAGCGATTCGCGGCAGCCGTAGAGATTGTCGAACTTCGATTTGGTGCACGAGTCGTTGACGTTGATCGCAGGCACGAGCAGTTCGCCCGCCGCCTCCATCTGGTAGAGCCGGTGTACGCCCGTGGTCGTCTCCTCGCTTACGCCGCGCCATTCGGCCACCGTACGGTGCCACTTCGAAGCATCTTCGGCAAGGATCGAACGCAGCGTTCCGAGGATCACGGCCTCCTCGTGCGACGAGGGGGCGTAATCGAGCGTCGAGGCGTCGTTCTCGGCCTTGTAGCCCTTGTGGATCAACAAAGTCGCATCGCCGCCGTCGTCGACGATCAGGTTGGGCCCCTTGCCGCCCGGGAACGAGAGCGCCATGGCCGTGCACCACCAATATTCTTCCAGCGTCTCGCCCTTCCACGCGAAGACCGGCACGCCGGCTTCGGCGATGGCTGCCGCAGCGTGATCCTGCGTCGAGAAGATGTTGCACGAGCACCAGCGCACGTCGGCACCCAATTCGACGAGCGTCTCGATGAGCACCGCCGTCTGGATCGTCATGTGCAGCGACCCCATCACCCGCACTCCGCGAAGCGGTTTCTGCGGGCCGTATTTGCGTCGCACCGCCATCAGGCCGGGCATTTCGTGCTCCGAGACCTCGATCTCCTTACGTCCCCATTCGGCCAACGACAGGTCGGCGACCTTGTAGGGAATCGATTCATCCAAATACATCGTATTCTCGTTTTTAGTTTGATTCAGCTGTGCAAAGATAGGAATAAGCGAGGGCAATGTCAAATTTATTTGAACATTGCCGAGCGGGAGTATCTTCGGCGTCAGCCAAAGATACGAATAAGTGAGAGCAAATGCAAACACAGTTTGCGATTTGCCGAGCAGGAGTATCTTCGGCGAAGTCAAAATAAGCTTCTTTGCAGAGAATCCCTAACGGAAACAGCTCGAAAACAGAGCGGGGCCGGCAAAATATGCCGGCCCCGCAATCGTATTTCAGTACACGCCGTCAACGGATGTCGCGGCAGTTGCGTTTCTCCACGATCGTGCCGTCGTCGAGCACGACCATTCCGTTGAAGGCGCGCAACATGGTTTTGAGCGTCGTCGCGTCGATATTATAACAGCGCACGGCCGCACTTCCGGCGAACGAACGATAGGTCACGCCGCGGAGCCGTTCGGGCGTGAGGCAGACCGCCAGAGCCCCTTCGGCCGCAGCTCGCTCCACCACGCCGCGAAAGCGGCGTTCACAGGGAGCGTCCAACCCCTCGGAATCGGTGATACAGAGCATGTAGACCCGCCCAGGGCGAGTCAGCAACGACTCGGTGGCGTCGCCTTCGGCATCGCGCAACGAGAACTCCGAGAGCGTGGGATCGACCTTCGGCTCGTCGAGCTCTTCGGTACGGGTATCGACCCACTCCCAACGCCCGGCATCCTGCCACTCGGTATCGTCGAGCGAAAATTCGTGCAGACGCCCCGTCTGCCGGTCGCGATAGATCAGCACCGTCTTCCCCGCCTGCGGCCCGGGGTCCGCCGAATAGGCGTTCATCGCCTCGTAGATATTCACCCCCACCTTGAAGGGTCTGAAATCGATCAGCGGCAGATGCGCATAGCAGTAGATGCCCAGCCCCATGGCCAAGGAGAAGAAGAGCACGGTGCATCCCACCTCCGCCTTCGAGAAGGCGAAGATACGGTCGCGGCGGTAGCGCCACCAGACGACGACCGACAGCGGCAGCAACACCAGATTTTTGGCGAACGTCTCCCACGGCGTGAGCTTGACGGCATCGCCGAAACAGCCGCAGTCCTCGACCGGCAGCCACGTGGCGCTCAGGAAGGTCAGCACCGTGAAGAAGATCATCGAAGCCAGCGCGAAAATCGAGATCAGCCGGATGCGCACCTTGAAAAGCAGCATGAGCCCCATCATCAGCTCGGCGCCGCACAGCCAGATCGAAAAGCCGAAACGCAGACCGCTCAGCGATTCCAGCCCGTAGATCGAAAGGTACTCCTGTATCTTGATCGCCGTACCCCACGGATCGACGGTCTTGACGAATCCCGAAAAGATGAAGGTCACGCCCAGCACGATCCGGCAGGCATGGGACAACCATTTGAAAGCCCTGTTACGCATCGGCGGCAGCGTTTAGGAGCGGGGCGAGCGCCGCTTCGATTTTCGAAAAGATCCGTTCGGGCGTCTCCATCGAGCCGTCCGGCGCGCAGCAGTCGACGACGCGGAACGCCGCATCCTCGCGCGCGGCATCGAGGTAAACCCCGCGCACGCGCTGTTGCAGATCGAGCGACGCCTCGTGGATGTCGTGCGCCCCTTGCAGGTAATCGCGGTCGCCGCCCTCGCGCGCCTGCGTCAGTTTGCGCTCGGTGAACGAAAAAGGAACGTCCAGAAACAGCGACACGTCGGGACGCGGGAGCCGGTAATAGCCGTACTCCGTATCGAGAATCCAGCGTTTGAGCGCACGGCGTTCCTCCTCCGACGAGAGTTTCGCGCACTGGAACGCCACGTTCGAATAGACGTAACGGTCCAGCACCACGGCTTCGCCCGACGCGAGCCACTGCCGGATCTCAGCCGCCGCATCGCCCCGGTCGCCGGCGAAGAGCAGCGCCACCAGATAGGGATCGACCGCCTCGACGGTACCCAGTTCGCCGCGCAGGAAACGGGCGATCAGATCGCCGAAAACCGGCGCGTCGAAACGCGGGAAATGGAGGTAACGGCACGCGACGCCGCGCCGTGCGAAAAGCTCCTGCAACATGCGGATCTGGGTCGACTTGCCCGCTCCGTCCAATCCTTCGAGTACGATAAACATAAATTCAGGCAGTAGATTTATCTTGAATTTTTTTCGTCCATTTCCCCGCCTCGGCACAGCCCGAACTTCGTTCGGCTCTGCACTCGGCTTAACGAAATGGTTCTTTCGCGCTCAGCGCAACATCCTCACGGCACGTTCGACGCCGGCTGCAAGCGCATCGATCTCCCCGCGCGTGTTGTACATCGCAAGCGACGCCCGGCACATGCCCGGCACCCCGTAATGGGTCATCACCGGTTCGGCGCAATGCTGGCCCGTGCGCACGGCGATCCCCAGCTTGTCGAGGATCATCCCCACATCGTAGGGGTGCGTCCCCTCGACCGTGAACGACACGATCGCGCATTTGTCGGGTGTCGCGCCGTAGATCCGCAACCCGTCGACGGCCGAAAGCCGTTCGGCGGCATAGCTCAGCAACTCCCGTTCGTAAGCCTCTATCTCGGCCGGATCGAACTGTTCCAGGTAACGGATCGCCTCGCCCAGCCCGATCGCCCCGACGAAATTGGCCGTGCCCGCTTCGAATTTCAGCGGAAGCGGCGCATAGGTCGTTCCCCCGAACGACACCCGATCCACCATATCGCCGCCGTAGAGGAACGGAGGCATCGCATCGAGCAGTTCGCGCCGCCCGTAGAGCACGCCGATACCGGTCGGGCCGTAGAGCTTGTGTCCCGAAAAGGCATAGAAGTCGCACCCCAGCGCCGCGACATCCGCGCCGCCGTGAACGATGCCCTGGCATCCGTCCTCGCACACCAGTGCGCCCACGGCGTGCGCCGCCTCCACGATCGGACGCAGATCGGGTCGTGTGCCAAGCGTGTTGGACGCCTGCGTGACGGCTACCATGCGCGTGCGGCCGTCGATCAGTCCGTCGAGTCGTTCGGTCATCAACCGTCCCGCATCGTCGAAGGGAAGCATTCGCAATTCGGCCCCCTTGCGCAACGCGACCGCCTGCCACGGAACGAGGTTCGAGTGGTGCTCCATCTCGCTCACGACGATATTGTCGCCCGCCCGCAGGAACGTATCGCCCCATGCGTAGGCCACCGTGTTGAGCGATGCCGTCGCCCCCGCCGTGAAGATCACCTCCTCGCGGTGCGCGGCGCCGATAAAGGCGCGGATACGGTCGCGCGCCGCTTCGTAACGCTCCGTCGCCTCCTCGGCCAGACGATGTACGCCGCGGTGGATATTGGCATTCAACTCCCGATGCAGGTAATCGACCGTATCGATCACGCAACGAGGCTTCTGCGCCGTAGCCCCGCTATCGAGGTAGACCAGCGGGCGACCGTACACCTCGGTCGAGAGCAGCGGAAAATCCGCACGTATCTTTTCAACATCAAACATTCCTACATCCGTTCGAGTTTCGCCACGATCCTCCGATAAAGTTCCTCGCAAAGCGGTTCGACGGCACAATGCGCCGCGATCGCCGCGACGAATCCCTCCATCTGCAACCGCCGTGCCTGTTGTTCGCTCAGGCCGCGCTGCCGCATGTAGAGGATCGCCTCGTCGTCCATCTGCCCCACCGTGGCGCCGTGCGTACACTTCACGTCGTCGGCATAGATCTCCAACTGGGGCTTGGCGATGATGCGCGCGCCGGTCGAGAGTTCGACGTTGCGGCTCGTCTGCTGCGCGTCGGTACGCTGCGCGCCGGGCGCCACGTAGACCAAACCTTGAAAGGCGCCGGTCGCCTCGCCGCCCGCAACGCCTTTGACGAGCGAACGGCTGCTGCAATCGGGTACGTTGTGACTGACCCGCACGCCGACCTCGCAATGCTCCTTGTCCGCAGCCAGAAACAGACCGTCCAGTTCGCTGCGGGCGAACGCACCGTCGAGATCGATGCGGTAACTCACGTTGGCACTCGTCAGCTCGGCCATCGTCACCTCGCAGAGGCTTCCGCCTTGTTGACGGATCGAGCATTCGACGAAAGCCTCGTCAATAAACATCTCGACGATAGAAAGTTTCGCATTCTCACCTACATCGATGCTCAATGTCGCCGACTCAGGTTTCGTGTGGACGATGACCAACCGTGCCCGATCGCCCTCACCCACCGCGACGGCATATTCCGTCGGGTCGAGCAACGTATAGACCGGTCCGTCGACCAGCGCAGCGCGTTGGCCGCGCAACGCCTCGAACCCCTCGCCTTCGATCCAATCCAACCGCTCCATCACGCCTCCCTGTAATCGTTGATAAGCCAGTCGTAGCCCTCCTTTTCGAGTTTGAGTGCCAGCGACTTGTCGCCCGAATGGATGATGCGCCCCTTGTAGAGCACATGCACGTAGTCGGGAACGATATAGTCCAGCAGACGCTGGTAGTGCGTGATGACCACCGTAGCGTTTTCGGACGTGCGGAGCTTCGTCACACCCGTGGCGACGATGCGCAGTGCATCGATGTCCAGCCCCGAATCGGTCTCGTCGAGAATGGCCAGCTTCGGCGCGAGCACCGCCATCTGAAAGATCTCGTTCTTCTTCTTCTCGCCGCCCGAAAAACCTTCGTTCACCGAGCGCGACATCAGCTTCGGATCGAGCTCCACGACGGCGCTCTTCTCCTTCATCAAGCGCAGGAATTGAGAGGCCGTAAGAGGCTCTTCACCACGATATTTACGTTGTTCCTGAACGGCCATCTTCATAAAATTGGCCATCGACACGCCGGGAATCTCGACCGGATACTGGAAGCCGAGGAACAACCCCAGCCGCGCCCGATCCTCGATCGACATCGCCAGCAGGTCGTGCCCCTGAAAAGTCGCCGATCCTGCCGTCACGGTGAACTTCTCGTTTCCGGCCAGTACCGACGCCAGCGTGCTCTTGCCCGAACCGTTGGGTCCCATGATCGCATGTACCTCGCCGGCCTTCACCTCGAGGTCGATGCCCCGCAGGATCTCCTTGTCGTCGACCGAAGCGTGTAAATTCTTTACGGAAAGCATATTTCGTCTGTTTAAATTCTACTTTAACCTACCGAACCTTCAAGGCTGATAGATAATAATTTCTGGGCCTCGACAGCGATTTCCATCGGCAGCTTGGCCATCACCTCTTTGGCGAATCCGTTCACGATCAGTCCCACGGCGTCCTCGGTCGACAGGCCGCGCTGGTTGCAATAGAAAAGCTGTTCGTCGGAGATCTTCGAAGTCGTGGCCTCGTGCTCGACGATCGCCGTGCGGTTGCTGCACGCAATCTCGGGAAAGGTATGCGCCCCGCATGCGGAGCCGATCAGCAGCGAGTCGCACTGCGAATAGTTGCGCGCCCCCTCCGCGCTGCGCGCCACCTTGACCAGCCCGCGGTAGGAGTTCTCGCTCCGGCCGGCCGAAATACCCTTCGAGACGATCCGGCTGCGGGTGTTGCGGCCGATATGGATCATCTTGGTACCGGTGTCGGCCTGCTGGAAATGGTTGGTCATCGCCACCGAATAGAACTCCCCCACCGAATTGTCGCCCAGCAGCACGCAGCTGGGATATTTCCACGTGATCGCCGAGCCGGTCTCGACCTGCGTCCACGACAGGCGGGCGTTCTGGCGGCACAGTCCGCGCTTGGTGACGAAGTTGTAGATGCCGCCGCGCCCCTCCTTGTCGCCCGGATACCAGTTCTGGACGGTCGAGTATTTCACCTCGGCGTCGCGCTCGACGACGATCTCCACCACGGCGGCGTGCAACTGGTTCTCGTCGCGCCGCGGGGCGGTACACCCTTCCAGATAACTCACGTAGGCCCCTTCGTCGGCGACGATGAGCGTGCGTTCGAACTGTCCCGTACCCTCGGCATTGATGCGGAAGTAGGTCGACAACTCCATCGGACAGCGCACCCCTTTGGGAATGTAGCAGAACGACCCGTCGGAGAAGACCGCCGCGTTGAGCGCCGCATAGTAGTTGTCGGTGCAGGGCACCACGCTGCCCAGGTATTTCTTGATGAGATCGGGATAGTCGCGGATCGCCTCCGAGATCGAACAGAAGATGATTCCCTTCTCGGAGAGCGTCTCCTTGAAAGTGGTCTTGACCGACACGGAGTCCATGACGGCATCGACGGCCACGCCCGCCAGCTGCATCTGCTCCTCCAAGGGGATGCCCAGCTTGTCGAACGTGCGTTTGAGTTCGGGGTCGACCTCGTCCATGGAGCCCAGTTTGGGACGCACCCTGGGCGCAGCGTAATAGATGATGTCCTGGAAATCGATCTCCGGAATGCGGAGGTGCGCCCACGTCGGCGGCTCCATCTTGAGCCAGTGGCGGTAGGCCCGCAGGCGCGACTCGGTCATCCACTCCGGTTCGCCCTTCTTGGCCGAGATCAGGCGCACGACCTCCTCGCTCAGGCCGCGCGGAATCGTCTCGGTCTCGATGTCGGAGGTGAAACCGTACTTGTACTCCCGGCCTTCTATCTCTTTTATGATGTTATCCTGTTCTGACATACCTGTGGAAATATCATGCAAATGTACAAAAAAAATGCAGAACGTACAACGCCGCGCCGCCGGACGGCAAAAATCGCAGCGGCGCGGCCAGAACGTCCCGCATGGCGCGAAAAACGGGCACCCGCACGCAAAATCGCACCGGAGGATGCGGCGGAACCGGAAAACTTGCGTATCTTCGCGTCTCGAAATCATCCCGAAACATTATGGATACCATCGAACGGATCGCCCGCCGCAACCGGTTGCGGGCGGAAGAGGTCATCCGCGACTCACGGCTCGCGGAGATATGGCGGTCGGTCGGCGCCGAGGTGCGACAGGTCGGATCGCTGCGGTCGGGCCTGCTGATGAAGCACCGCGACATCGACTTCCACATCTATTCGTCGCCGCTGCGCCTGGAAGAGAGCTTCGCGGCAATGGCGCAGCTGGCAGCCGATCCGGCCGTGGGTCGCATCGAGTGCCGCAACCTGCTCGCAACCGACGAGGCGTGCGTCGAATGGCACGCGACGTACCGCGATCGCGACGGCGACGAGTGGCAGCTCGACATGATCCACATCGTGCGGGGTTCGCGCTACGACGGTTATTTCGAACGTGTGGCAGACCGGATCGCCGCCGCGCTGACACCCGTGACGCGGCGCGCCATCCTGCAACTCAAATACGACACGCCCGACGAGGTGAAGATCGCCGGCATCGAATACTACGTGGCCGTGCTGCGCGACGGCGTGCGCACCTACGACGCCTTCGCCGAGTGGCGGCGTACACACCCGCTCACGGGCATCGTCGAGTGGATGCCCTGACCGGCCCATACAGTCGCAGACCGGCGCAGGACGCCCCCGTACCGGTCCGCACACGGTATCCTGTCGTCCTTTCTGCGGGCGGTTCGACCGCGAAACGGAATGCAAAAAAATCCCGCAGAAGAAAAAGAAACCGATTTTATTTGGTAATTCCGCATTTTTGACTTACTTTTGCTCCGCGTTTGCTGAAAGTCAGCGGCACGCATCCACAGAATCGGAGAGGTGGGTGAGTGGCTGAAACCACCGGTTTGCTAAACCGACGTGCTGGGCAACCGGCACCACGAGTTCGAATCTCGTCCTCTCCGCCAGGTTTGGAGCCGACAGGCGGCAACAAAACAACAAATCCTGCAAGACAAATACTTGCAGGATTTTTTCTTTTTCAGGGTATGGCTGAAAACAGCCTAAAACCGGTTCCGGAACAGGTAGCTGAACCTGAAAACCTCCGATCCCGACAGGCAACGATTTATCCGTAATTCTCTTACTAAATATAAAGATCCAGTAAGACAAACAGCGGACTAAATATAAAGATCCAGTAAGACAAACAGCGGAGTCAGTAGTTTTACAACCCAATCGGTTACCTACGAAAAGTACATTCAAAATTTTCTTCTACTTGAAGAAGGCCGCCCCTCGGGCAAACTTCCAAGACCTGAAACCGATTCCCATGAAATCGGAGGCGTCCGACGTCCGGTCACAGAACTTGTTCGCCACCACCCGACAAGGATTTCCGCCGTCGACACTGATGGCGACCCTGAGATTTTCGACCTCATAGACGGAGTTCGCTCCGTCGGCGAAGAAGCAATAGATCCCTGCATTCCGCGCCGACACACTCCCTGCACACAGCACGATGCACGCCGGCAAAACCAATTTTTCCATAGGCTTCGAAAAAGTTCCGTCCATACCCCGACGGCCCGAAAAAAAATAGAGAAGCGATGGCGCCGAAAGCTTATTTTAAGTACTGGAATCCGGAACAGTCTCGGGATAAAACAAACAACAGCCCACGCCCATATCCACGGATGGATACGACGCGAGAAGATATCGGCTTATTCTCTTCTCCCGTTGAATTTTCCCGATCGAACACCGAGAATAAACTTACACGTTCCGTGTTTTCAGTATGCCACTGCAAATGCAGAAAACATATCCGGAAAATGCAACCGTTCTCTTCCGTTGGGACTGTACTGCATACCCACAGCTTATTATAATCGTCGTCCGGTTTATAAAAAGCCAGCCGTCCTTCGACAGGACGGCCGGCTCGGAAAAAGAATATGCCTTTTGAAGACCTTATTCCCTATCGCTCATCGAATAGGGAGCGTCTTCGGATTTCGCGCCGCGGCTGTCGTTCGGTTCCGGCCGCATCTCGAAAGCGATCTTCGCTCCGTTCAGCAGCTCGCCGTATTTCAGGAAAGTTCGTTCGAGAGTCTTTCCGTCGAGTGTCATCTTTCCGACATAACGGTTCTCGGGGCCGTTCCCGGGAGCTTCGATCTCCACGGTCTTGCCGTTTTCGAGGTGGATGAGCGCTTTTTTGAAGAGCGGCGAACCCACCGCATATTCGTCCGATGCGGGACAGACGGGATAGAACCCGAGGGCCGAGAACACGTACCAGGCCGAGGTCTGTCCGTTGTCCTCGTCGCCGCAGTATCCGTCGGGCTTGGCGGAGTAGAGCCGGTCCATAACTTCTCGTACCCAATACTGCGCCTTCCAGGGTTGTCCGACATAATCGTAGAGGTAGATCATGTGCTGCGCAGGCTGGTTGCCGTGGGCGTAGTTGCCCATGTTGGCCACCTGCATTTCGGTGATCTCGTGGATGCGCACGCCGTAGTAGCTGTCGTCGTAGATCGGCGGGACGACGAATACCGAATCCAACATCTTCAAGAACTCCTTCCCGCCGCCCATCAGCTCGGCGAGCCCTTCGACGTCGTGGAAAACCGACCATGTGTAGTGCCAGGCGTTACCCTCCGTATATGCGTCGCCCCACTTGTATGGGCTGAACGGCGACTGGAACGTCCCGTCGGCATTGCGGCCGCGCATCAACTTGGTTTCAGGATCGAAGAGGTTTTTGTAGTTCTGCGAGGCCTTTTCCAGCCGCTCCGCATCTTCGGTCCGGCCCAGCTTTTTCGCCACCTGCGCGATACACCAGTCGTCGTAGGCATATTCGAGCGTTCGTGCGACATTCTCGTTGATGCCTGCATCGTAGGGTACATAGCCCAGCGTGTTATAGTATTCGTGCCCGAGGCGTCCCGTGGAGCTTACCGTAGGATGTACTTTGTCGCGTCCCGCGAGCATCGCCCCGTAGAGGGTTGCTACATCCTCTTCGGGTGTCACGCCTTTGAGTATTGCATCCGCGACTACGGATGCGGAGTTGTTTCCGACCATGCAGCCGCGGTGTCCCGGCGAAGCCCATTCGGGCAGGAAGCCGCTCTCGCGGTAGGCATTGGCCAGCCCGGCCTGAATCTCGGCGTTGACCGACGGATAGACGAGGTTCAGCAGCGGGAACAGGCTCCGGAACGTGTCCCAGAATCCCGTGTCGGTATACATGTAGCCAGGCAGCACCTCGCCGTTGTAAGGGCTGTAATGCACAGGTTTGCCCGCAGCGTCGATCTCGTAGAATTTGCGCGGGAAAAGCGTCGAACGGTAGAGGCACGAGTAAAACGTGCGGTACTGATCCGTAGTTCCTCCCGTGACTTCGATACGTCCCAGCACGTCGTCCCAGCGTTCCTGTGCCCGGGCCTTCACCGTTTCGAAATCATCCGTTCCCAGCTCCGTTTCGAGGTTTCGCAGGGCCTGCTCCGCGGAGATGAACGACGAGGCCACGCGGGCCGTCACCTGCTCGCCACGCACCGTCGAAAAGTGTACCTTAGCCACGGCGTGGTCACCTTCGACCGCTTTGCCGCCTTCGGGATAGAGCTCTCGGCTACCCGCCTCATAGGAGGCGGGAGCATCGGTCAGCTCGACGGCCGCGAAGGGCTTGTCGAAGCGGATGACGAACCAGTTGCGGAAATTCTCGGGCACGCCGCCGCTGTTACGTGTCGTATAGCCGGCAACGGTCTGCGCGTCGACGATCTCCACGCGCGAGCCGCGGTCGAAGGCGTCAATGACCACGCCCGATTCCGTCGATTCGGGGAACGTGAAGCGTATCACGGCGGCGCGCTCCGTCGGGGTCATTTCGGCCACGATGTCGTGGTCGGCCAAGTAGACCGAGTAATAGTAGGGCTTCGCCGTCTCCGACTGGTGCGAGAACCAGCTCTGACGCGACTCCTCGCCGAGTTTGTCCCGGCCCCGCACGGGCATCAGCGAAAACTGCCCGTA
>OJRX01002488.1_pt1 | contig 14775 bp, 8 predicted proteins | sample 1599301 | NCBI WGS metagenome assembly OJRX01 (sample SAMN04168656, study PRJEB22393) | human gut metagenome | biome: human gut microbiome; feature: stool | host: Homo sapiens | collected 2014-03-17 | reverse complement strand
GATAATCCGCCGCGCCCTGTGCATGGGCCGCCCAGACGAGGTCCTTCCAGTCCTGCATGTTGGCGATGTGCCAGCCGTAGGGGCAGATGCCCTGGATCTGCATCTTCAGATTGGGATGCTCGGCTTCGGCCTGCGCGTCGCCCGCGGCCGTAGCCGCATAGACGGCCAGATCGGCCGGCATGATGCTTTCCAGTACATAGCGATCGCCCACGGCATCGATCAGCGTCGTGCCCGGTTCGCCGAACGGACAGTTTATCAGCACCGACGAACCGCCCTCGCAGGCGTTCAGCGCACCGTTGGCGGAACCCGTCAGCGACTCGTAGGAGCTGTACAGACGACCGTAGGTCTCGGCCAGCGGCCGGCCCGAGCCGTCCTTCGCCTCGACGATCGATCCGCCGTTCTCCTCCGTATCGTAGGCCGGATTGCGCGAAGCGTAGGGCGCTTCGTTGCCGTAGCCTCCCGTCTGATGACCGCTCACCAGTCCGCTGCCGAGCTTGTAGCGGCCGATCGTCGCGTCGCCCGCCCAGTGCAGACCGACGGTCATCCACGTCTTCGTACCGCCGTCGCGCGTCACGTATGCCTTGGTCGGATAGGCCGCCACCTCCGCATCGGGCAAGCAGTTGGGCGTCGTCACGCGCTCCCACGACCAGGTCATCGCATTGAAATCGACCGTGAACCTGCGCACGCCGTCGATGTCGATGTCGGGGCCGGCGGGCAGCTGCGTCTCCGCCGTCGGTATCTCCGCGACGGTACCCTCCTTCGTCAACGCATAGCAGGGATAGGAGACCGTGCGGCCGTTCTTGTTGAGCAGCACGGGATTGCCGCCGTCGGCCGAACGCAGGAAGTAGAGCGTCCCCGTATATTCGCCGGCCGCCTTGCGCGTCAGCTCATAGGCATCGCCGACGGCCAGCGCGTCGGCCGACGCGCCGTACATGTAGTAGTAGTCGTAGGCGGCATTCTGCGTCACCGGAATTTCGAGCGTCGCCATACTCGTATCGGCCGATCCCACGACGATGCGGAGCGTCGCCGCACGCGGCCGTTCCTGATCGTCCCACTGCGAGGCGGTCAGCGTCAGCGTGCCGACGCCGCCGTCGCCGACGGTCAGCCAGTCGGCGGAGCCCTCGCCATAGACGACTTCATACGCATAGGCATCGCCCATGTTGCTCGTATAGGTCACCGTCTCCGACCCGCCGGCAGCCATGAACACGAGCTGTGCGGTCTCGGACGTAACCGCAGCGTCGGCCTTCTGACCGAGCTGCGTGAATTCGTAGTCGGCCGTCGTACCGTCGGCCGCAGCGATCGTGACGACCACCGTGCGGCGATACTCCGTGTTGGGTTGCAGCACCAGTTCGATGCCGTCCGCCGAGAGATCGTGGCGCGCGCCGCCGGCCGCCTCCTCGAAGATCGACGCCACGGTCGTCCTGCGCACCGTCGCCCATGCGGCCGAGGCCGGAACGGAGGCCTCCCACGCCATATCCGAAACCGCAGGCCCGACGTTGACGGTCACGGCCGAAACGAAGCTCTCGTTCCCCGATGCGGTGGTGCCGTCGGCATTGAAAAGTTCCACGTCGGGATAGAGCGAGATCCGCGTCGCGGTGTCGAAGCAATCGGTGCCGTCGTCGTAGCACGACACCGAAACGAGCAGGATCGCACAGATCCATGCCGCTGTTTTTATCGTAGATTTCATGTTCCTGTCGAATTAGATGTGTATCAATACCAGCCCTCGGTCTGCATGAGATTCGAGTTCTTGTCCCGCGCGGATTTCGAGATCGGCCACAGAAGGATGTTCGTCTTGTTCCGGTTCGCCGCGAGGTAGTCGTTGTAGTCCCAGATCTTGTCGAGCCGGATCAGCGCCCACCAGATGACGCCCTCGGCCGGAAATTCGAGGAAATACTCGTCCACGAGCGCTTCGAGCACGGCTTCCTGCGAGGCATCGGTATAGTAGTCGTCTTTTCCGTAAGCACGTTTTGCGATGATGTTCAGCGATTTGAGCGCACCGCCGTAGTCCTTGCGGTAGTACTTCAACTCGGCATCCATCATCACGGCCAGCGCCGCACGATAGTAGATCAGATCGGCGTCGAGCACCATCTTGCCGGCACTCATGTCGCCGAGGAACTTGCGGCAGAAGGTCAGCCGGCCGCCGTCGGCACCGTAGTCGCCCTCGCCCAGATTGTACTTGACGCGGGTGTCGCCCCGGTTGTCGCGGCTGTCGCGGAGTTTTGCGAGGAATCCCTCGCCGTAGTCGAGCCACTGCGTCTCGTAGATCGGCACGGGATTGCCCTGATAACCCTTGGCCACGTAGGCTTCGGGAAAGGCGAAATACCAGCTGTAACCGCCCGTCTTGGATTCGGTCTGGTCGTTGTAGAGGGCGAAGACCACCTCCTTGCTGTTCTTCGAAGGCTTCGCGTTGTCGGCCATGCGGTCGAAAATCTGGCCGTAGTCGTCGCACAGCAGCGACGGGGAGATGCCGATCGCTTCGAGCGCATCCTCGGCACCGTCCAGGTAGGCGTCGCCGCCCTTCTGGGCGGAGTACATCCAGAGACAATACTCCGCTTTGAGCATCAGCACGGCCGTCTTCGTAGCCAGATACTTGTCCGATCCGAGCGCGTCGGAGAGCGCCAGCGCCGATTCGATGTCGGAGCCGATCCGCGCATAGACGTCGGCTTTCGGCGCACGCACGGGGTAGGTCTCGGGCTGGTCGACCGATTCGATCGGCCGCAGGTTCAGCGGCACGTCGCCCCACAGGCGCGCGGCCCAGAAATAGGCGTAGGCACGGGCGAAATAGGCCTGTCCCATCGCCCAGTTGCGCTTGGCGTCGGTCATCGGGATCGCGGTGTCGGGCGCGTATTTGAGCACGGCGTTGGCCTGATCGATCGCCGAGTAGAGGCCCGACCACCCGCAGGAGGTGATGTTGGCCGTCATCGTGTTCTGGATCACCTCGCGGCCGACCCATACGTTGAAGAGCGACGACGGCCCCCACATGTATTCGCCCACGCGCAACTCGCCCCAGTAGAAGACGTTGATCTGGCTCTGGACGAAATTCGAGCGGAGCTCGGAGTAGATGCCGTAGGTGGAACCTTCGACCTGCTCCGCCGTTTTCCACATGTTGCTGACCGACAGCTTATTGTCTTGCGTTATATCGAGCATGTCGCAGGATACGGCCGAGACGGATACCGCGACGACCGCGAACCATCCCTTTATGCTGCTTTCGATTCTCATGGTTGATCCGATTTAGAAGGTGACTTTCAGGTTGAAGAGGAACTTGCTCGTAGGCGGGAAGATGTTCGGCCGCGAATCGGAGCTCGAATTGGCCGTCGACACCGAGGTGTAGTGGCCCGAACTCGACGTGGCTCCCATACCCGTTTCGGGGTTGATCGCACCCGTGACGCCCGTCCAGTAGGCGATCGTATTGCAGGTAATGCCCACCGTCAGCTTCTTCATGTGCAGCTTGCGCACCCACCGTTCCGGCAGGTCGTAGTAGAGCGACACGTCGCGCAGACAGAGGTAATCGGCCTTCTCGACGTTGAAGTCGGAGGCGCGGCCCCAGTTGGCGTTGCCGTAATCGCCGTCGTTGGGGAAATAGCGGGCGTATTTCGCATTCGTGTCGCCCGGGTACTTCCAACAGTCGTAGACGTAGGAGGCGATGGCCGAGTTGCTCTGCCCGATCGTGTTCTGGATCATGCGGGTCTTCATGTAGTTGTAGATCGAATGTCCGAGCGCATAATCCAGGTAGATCGACAGCGTCAGCCGCTTGTAACGGAACGTGTTGCTGATACCGCCCGTCGAGTGGGGCACGACGTTGCCCAGGTAGAACATGTCCTCGGCGTTGATGATTTCATTGCCGTCGGCATCGCGCGCCGAACCGTAACGGTTGCACCACTCGTAGTCGCCGGCGTCCTTGCGGCCCGGAATCTGCTGTCCGTCGCTCACGCGGTGGCCTTTCGACAGGGCGTCGTAATAGGCTGCGTCGGCCTCGGCCTCGGTCTGGATGATGTGGTCGATCTTGTAGCCGTAGATACGCCCCAGCGACTCGCCGACGGCCGTGCCGCCGAATCGGTATCCCGTCTCCGACATCTTGTAGCCGCCTATGCGGTAGGCCTTCCGGCCGGTAGGGTTGCCGTACATGTCCACCTCGTCGTAGGCGTACTCCTCGGGCAGCGACAGCACCTTGTTGCGGTTGTAGGAGTAGGTCAACCCGAGGTTCCACGAGAAGTTCTTGGTACGGATCACCTCCGCGTTCAGTTCGGCCTCGAAACCGTAGAAACGGGCGCTGCCCACGTTGGCCTTCACGCTCGAATAGGGGCCCGTGTCGGGCATGGTGATCGAGAAGAGCATGTTGTCGGTCTTCTTGTTATAGTAGTCGAAGATGAAGCGCACGCGGTCGTTGAGGAACCCGACGTCCAGCCCCACGTCGAGCTGCGTGGTCGACTCCCACTGCATGTCGGCGTTCTGCATGGCCGACGGCAGGAAGGTCGTATGGCCGTTGTACTGCCCCGTGGCGAAGGCGCCGTAGGTGTCGTAGAGTCCGATGCCGTTGTTACCCGTCTGACCGTACGACACGCGGAGTTTGAGGTTGTTCATCGTGCGTCTGACCCCCTCGAAGAAGGGCTCTTCGCTGATGACCCACGCCGCCGAAGCCGCCGGGAAGAATCCCCACTGGTTGCCCTTGGCGAATTTCGAGGAGCCGTCGTAGCGGAACGTGGCCGAAACGATGTATTTCTGTGCGAAGTCGTACGACACGCGGCCGAACAACGACATGAGCGCCTGCTTTTCGTCCTTGTTCGACGCCTTGAAGTTGATGCCCGAATCGAGAATGGGCACGTCGTCCGAAGCCGAACCCGTCGAGTTGGAGGTGAGGTACCAGTAACGCTGGCTCATCAGCTCGTAACCGAGCGTCGCCCCTACCGTATGTTTGTCGGCGAAGGTACGGTTGAAGGCCAGGTGCGCCGTGAAGGTGTCGCGGACGGTCTGCGTGCGCGTCTCGGTAGTCGAACGCGTCTGGCTGATGAGGTTCGGGTAGCCGTCGACCTCGCCGCGGGCGTAGTAGCTGCCGCGGTAGTTGTTGCCGTAATAGTTGTACTGGGCCGTCGCCGTAAGCCCGTCGATGATCCGCCATTTGAGATTGAAGGTGCTTGAAATGCGATCCGTGGCGGCCTCGCGGTCGTAGAATGCTTCGTAGAACGAGGCCAGCTGGGCGTTGGCGTTGCCGCCGCTGGACATCCAGCCGACCTCCTCGTCGAAGCCGCGCGCCGTCGGGGCGAACATGATTCCCCGGCCGAAGGCGTTGAAGTAGTTGTCCACGAACTTGCTGCTCCGCTGGCGCGAAATGTCGAACGTCGTGGAGGCTTCGAGGCTCTTGGTGATCTTGAAGCTGGCGTTGCCGTGCGTGGTGAAGACGTCGTAGTCGCTCATGGCGAAGACGCCGCCGTCGTCGAGGTAGCTGATCGACGCGGCGTAGCTCATCCTGTCGCTGCCGCCGTTGACGCCGATGTACTCCTTCTGCCAGAAGGCTTCGCTCATCCATTGATCCTGGAAATCGGTATCCGTGAAGATGATGACCTTGCTGTTGTCGAGCGGATCGAACATCCACTCGTAGCCGTCGGGCACCGTACCGCCGTATTCCAGATAGCGCGTGGTGAACTGGTTCCTGTTCGACGTGTTCCCTGTTCCCACGGCGACATTGGCGCCGTCCAGCCACGAACTGGCGGCCAGCGTGCCGGTCGACTTGGCGTAGATGTTGGCGATGGCCGGACGCACCAGCGCGATCTGCTCGCGCGAACTGAGCAGGTCCCACTTCTTGGTCGGCGCCGAGAAACCCACCTGTACGTCGAAGACGACCTGGGGTCCCTGCGAGGGGCTGCCCTTCTTCGTCGTGACGATGATGACGCCGTTCGATGCGCGTGCGCCGTAGATCGCGGCCGAAGCGGCGTCCTTCAACACCTCCATCGACTCGATGTCGTTGGGGTTGACGCCGCTCAGGTCGTCGCGCAGCGCCCCGTCGACGATGTAGATCGGGTCGTTGCCCATGTTGATCGACGATCCGCCGCGGATCAGGAAACGGGGCGCCTCGCCCGAAAGCGAGCTGTTGGTGGCCACCCGCAGACCCGCGACCTTGCCTTTGAGGGCGTCGCCCACGGTCGAGACGGGAGCGCCGTAGAGCTTGTCGCCGTCGATTTTGGAAATCGAGGTGGTCAGCGTCTTGCGCGACTGGGTACCGTAACCGATGACGACCACCTCGTCCACCATTTTGAGATCCTCCTCCATCGCCACGTCGATCGTCGTGCGTTTGCCGACGGTCTCCTCGACGTTCTTATAGCCCAGATAGAGGAATTGCAGCACCGACGCCTCGCCGTCGACACGCAGCGCATAGCGCCCGTCGTTGTCGGTGGTAACGCCCTTGTAGGTTCCGGCCACCATGACCGTGACGCCCGCCAGCGGATTGCCCGACCCGTCGCGCACGACGCCCGAAACCGCGATCGTCGACGCGGAGGAGGGGGGGGTACGGCCGCCTTGGAGATACGCACCAGCCGCCCGTCGAACTCGAAGGCGACCTTCTGCCCTGCGAAAATCCGGTCGAGCACCGCACGGAGCGGTTCGTCGACCACGTCGATCGAAACGCGGGCGTTGGTATCGACGTTGGCCGTGCGGGTGATGAAGGCGTACTGGTAACGTTTGGTGATGTTTTCGAGGATGTCCGAAATCGCGGTGTCGCGCATCGACAGCGTGATGCGCTGTTCGGCGCCCTGCTGTTGGGCCGCCGCTCTCCCGATTCCGCAGCATGAGAAGAGGATCAGCAACAGCAGGCCTCCGAATATTCCCACGCTTCTTCGGTTCGTGTAGAGATAATTCATAGGTTTGTTCAGGTTTTGCAGATTTAATTTAGGTCTCAAAATTCCGAGTCGGAAAATGGGCAACGACATTTTCCGGCTTTTTCCATCATTCCTTTCCCATAGGCATATATGCGTGTTTCAGGTTCGTTTTCAACAGTCGGCTTCGGTGCGTCATACGGCCCCTACCGGCGGGCGCGCTCGATCTCGATGATGCGGCCGTCGCGCCGGATGTGCAGCGTGTGGTGGATATTCAGCGCGTCGAGCAGTTCGTCGATCTCCCAGCCGCTGGCGAACGTGGCGAAATACTCCTCGCCGAGCAGCGACGTGTCGCGGATGACGATCTGCACGTCGAACATACGTTCCAGATCGCGGGCGATCTCACCGAGCGTCTTGTGACGGAAGACGTGGAAACCGTCGCGCCACGAGATGTAGTGCGCACAGTCGAACCGCTCGCGGACGACCGCGTTCGTGGCGTTGTCGACCAGAATCTTGTCGCCCGGACGCATCAGGATGGTCGCGCCGCCGTCGCGCTTCAACCCCAGCGCGACGCTTCCCTCCACGAGCGACGTCTCGACATACTTGTCCTCGTTGTACGAGCGGAGGTTGAAACGGGTTCCCAACACTCGGATACTGACGTTGCGCGTATCGACGCGGAAGGGCCGCTCGGGATCCTTGGTCACGTCCATGTAGACTTCGCCGCTGACGAAGAGCTGCCGCTCGCGATCGAAACGGTCGGGGTAAAAGACATAGGTCCCCGAATTCAACCATACGCGGCTCCCGTCGGGCAGCGTGATGCAGCGGGTCTGCCCGTAGGGCGCGTAGACCTCGACCCACTCCGGCTGCTCCGCGACCTGCCGCGACGCGAGCAGATAGGCGCAGACGATGAGCGGCACGAGCAGCACCGCCGCAGCCTGCGACAGCCTCCGCCACAGCCGTTGCAGGCGGAGTTTTCGGCCGAAGAGCCGCCCGGCCAGAGCACGGTAACGCTCGTCGAGCTTCCGCTGCGGCGCAGACCGTTGCAGCGAACGCCCCCAGAAGGCGTACAGCTCCCCGCTCACGGGATCGTCTTCCCGCAGGGTAAATTCCTCCTCGGCGTCGTGTTCGAGAAACCATTCGCGCAACCGTTCGCGCACGCCGGCATCGCCCCCGTGTTCGAGGTAATGCCTGAGCAGCTCCTTATCTATTTTTTCCATCGGACTTCCGGCTTTTAATACTAATACGCAACAAGGCAGCAGGCACACCCGGTCGGACATGCGTTTTTTTTCGAAAAATTCGTTCTGCTGTAAAATACGGCCGTCGGTTTTCGCCGTCTTCGCAGTGCGATCCCGCAGGCCTACGGCCTGCTAAAACCGAGTAAAAGGAATCAAAATCATTGTTGCGCGAAGCGCACAATCGTTCCGCATTGCGAAAAAGCGGGAAGAAGAACGGGCGGCGGATGCGCCGTCGAAAACGCGGGCGCGAGCTTGTCCGCGTAGCGTTTTAGGCGCAAGCCGTCGGCCGTTCCCCGACTTTTTCGCCCTGCGGACACTTTTGGCACCACCTTTTGGTGTCAAAAGGTGGTAAATCCGCTCCTCGCAGGAAACGCCCAATCGGAGGTGCGGGATACTTCCCGAAGTAAGAATCGATTTCTTCTGTCGTGCATTTTTTCTTCTGTGCTTTTGGCTTGATCCAAAAGCACCAAAAGATCAAGCACAGCGAAAAGTAGCGGGCAGCGACGTAAAAAAACGCCCCGAAACACGGAAGCATTTCGGGGCGTACACGTCATCTGCCGGCGGAGTTATGCCACTTTGAGCGTAACGCCCGCCTTTGCGGGGAGAATCTTTACTTTGGCGCCTTCGTTGACGCGGCCTTCGATGATGAGCGTCGAGAGCGGTTCCTCGACATTGTCGAGCAACGTCCGTTTGAGCGACCGCACGCCGTAGCGCGCCTCGTAGCCCATGACCGCCAGCCGGCGTTTCGCCTCGGCCGAGATCTCCACCTTGTAGCCCAGCCGTTGCGTGCGGACCAGCAGGCGGCGCAATTCCAGCTCGACGATGCGTTCCACGTCTTCGAGCGTGAGCGTGCGGAAGACGATGATGTCGTCGATGCGGTTGAGGAACTCCGGCGCGAAGGTGCGTTCGAGCGCCTTGCGGTACTCGATCTGCGGTGCGGCCTGTTCGACGACCGTCTTCGACGAGGTGGAGTAACCCACCTGTACGGCTCGCTGCACGGCGGCGCGCGAACCGACGTTCGAGGTCATGATGATGACCGTGTTGCGGAAATCGACCTTGCGGCCCGATCCGTCGGTAAGGTGTCCTTCGTCGAAGATTTGGAGCATGGCGTTGAAAACTTCGGGATGCGCCTTCTCGATCTCGTCGAACAGCACCACCGCGTAGGGCTGGCGGCGTACCGCTTCGGTGAGCTGGCCGCCTTCGCCGTAACCGACGTATCCCGGAGGGGAGCCGATCAGACGCGAGACGTTGTGTTTCTCGCCGTACTCGCTCATGTCGATGCGGATCAGTCCGCGCCGTTCGTCGAAGAGCCATTTCGACAGCTCCTTGGCCAACAGCGTCTTGCCGACGCCCGTCGGGCCGACGAAGAGGAAGACGCCGATCGGGCGGTTCTCGTCTTTGAGTCCGGCGCGCGAGCGCTGGATCGAGAGCGCCACCTTCTCCACGGCGGCATCCTGTCCGATGACACGGCCGGCGAGGTAGTCTTTGAGTCCGCGCAGGCGTCCCAGCTCGCCCGTCGTGATCCGTTCGATCGGGATGCCCGTCGCCGAAGTGATGACCTGCGCGATGTGTTCGGCGCGGATCTCCGCCGGATGGCTTTCGAGCGACCGCTGCCACTCGGCGCGGCTCTCGTCCAGTTTCGAACGCAGCGCCAGCTCCCGCAGACGTGCTGCGGCCGCCTTTTCGTAGACGAGCTAGCGGGCCGCTTCGCGGCGTTCCTCGCAGGTCGAGGCCAGCGCGGCCTCCATTTCGCGCAGCGTGTCCGGTTCGCGCGCCGTTTGCAGATGCATCCGCGACCCCGCCTCGTCGAGCACGTCGATGGCCTTGTCGGGGAAGAAGCGGTCGGTGATATAGCGGTTCGTGAGCGTCACGCACGCTTCGAGCGCCTCGTCCGTGTAGCGGACTTTGTGGTGCGCCTCGTAGCGGGGCGCGATGTTGCGCAGAATTTGGAGCGTCTCCTCGCACGAAGTCGGTTCGACCAGCACGCGCTGGAAGCGGCGTTCGAGCGCCGAGTCCTTCTCGATGTTCTCGCGGTACTCGTCGAGCGTCGTGGCGCCGATGGTCTGCAATTCGCCGCGCGCAAGCGCCGGTTTGAGGATATTGGCTGTGTCGAGACTTCCCTGAGTCGACCCCGCGCCGACGATGGTGTGGATCTCGTCGATGAAGATGATCGTGTCGTCGGCTTTGCGCAGCTCGTCGAGCAGTTGCTGCATCCGCTCCTCGAATTCGCCGCGGAACTTGGTGCCCGCCACCAGCGACGAGACGTCGAGCGAATAGAGCCGCTTGCCTGCGATGGTGTAGGGAACGTCGCCCGCTGCGATCCGCAGCGCGAGCCCCTCGACGATGGCGCTCTTGCCCACGCCCGCTTCGCCGATCAGGATCGGATTGTTTTTCTTGCGGCGCGAGAGGATCTGCACCACGCGCTCGATCTCGCATTCGCGGCCGATCACGGGGTCGATTTTCCCTTCACGCGCCTGCCGGGTCAGGTCTACGCCGAACTTGTCGAGCATCCGGCTGCCTTCGGCGGGCCGCTGTCCCTGCTCGGAGTAGTCGAGCAGGCGGACGTGCAGCTCGGCGCGCGGTTCGTCGGCCGCGCTCATGCGGCGGATTTCGTCCTCGACGACGGCCGGCGTGATGTGGTACATTTCCAATACGTGCGCGCCGATCGTCTGCTCGTCGCTGATGATGGCATGTAAGGCGTGGGCCGTAGAGACGCTGGGAGCAGTACGATAACGTTTGCGCAACTCATTCGCGAACTGAACGTAAAACTCTTCGGGATTTCCGGCCGGGCCGTCGGTACGCTCCTGCAAATCGCGTTCGATGCGCAGGCGAACCTGATATAGTTCCCAGTCCTTGAGACGGGCTGAAAGTAATTGATAGGCCAATGATCCCTCCTCCCGTACAATCTCGAGCAGCAAGCGATCCTTCAACCAACGGGTCTCTCCTTGTTTCGATGTGTCGAACGCCGTGCGGGCGATCAGCCCTTCGAGCGTCTTTGAAATCTTGGTCTGCATAAAATTCGTCGTCTAATAATTCGCTGACAAAACGCTTTGCGGAGAGGCGATATTGTGTATTCTTATAGAAATATTAAACTTATTAATAAATAATATGACAATTTGGGAGATAACCGGCAATCGAAACGCGCCGCATTCTATTATAAAACTGTATATCAACACGCTGCACCAAAGTATTCCGTTTCGTCGAGGCAGCGGGCCGGAAGGTGTACGGGATCTTCCACGATGCCTTCCGGAGCGTTTCAACGGCGTTTCGCACCGCTCGGCCAACGGCGAAGCGGGCGAAGAATCCATCAAAAAATAGCCGAAAAGGAAACTGAAATGAAAAAATCGTTATATTTGGTGCATCTAATCATCTTTTCAAATCGAATTAAGAGTTTATGAGAAAAAAGTGTGTTCGTGCGGCATGGTCGTTCGCATTGTGTCTTTCCGTCGCATTGGCGGCTTGCGACGACGAAAACAACGAAAACGACGGGCCCGTAGTTCCCCCCCCCGTCGATGAATCGATCGATTTGACGGCTTCGGAGGCGTATGCCAACTGCTTCATCGTCACGGAGGCCGACGAGTATCGGTTTGCGACGCGCAAGGTCGACGGCTCGGATGTCGAAGGAATTGTTTCCGTCGACTGGCTGTGGTCGACAAAGAATGCAGCGGGAAACCCGTTGGTTTCCGAGGTCTCCTACAAAGACGGTATCGTGCATTTCACGTCGGATGGTACGGAAGGCAATACCGTGTTGGCGGCTTTCGATGCGAAGGGCGAGGTGATTTGGAGCTGGCATCTATGGATGACCGATCAGCCGGAGCTGTTCGCCTACGACGAGGGAGGAGAATTGATGGATCGCAATCTCGGAGCGACCAGCGCCCTGGAAGCAGACGGGGCGGCCTCCTTCGGCCTACTCTATCAATGGGGACGCAAAGATCCCTTTTACGGCGGCGAAAAGAACGAAGATTCGGGCGACGGCGTCTTCCTGCGGGCACGGGAATCGACGATCGTCAATCCGGCTCATGCATCGTTGGCATGGATCGCCGTGCAGTGCGACGAGCAGGTAGGCACGGTAGCTTATGCGACGGCGCACCCGACGACCTTCCTTTTCAACTCGCCCAACGGCAACAAGGACTGGCTCTTCACCGGCGAGGACGCCTTGTGGGACAATGCAGGGAAGAAGACGAATTACGATCCATGTCCCGCCGGTTACCGGGTGCCGGATCAGGCCGCATGGGGCAATATCTCCTCGTACAACGTGGACGACGGGCCGAACAGCGACGGCAAGTACTATACGACGGACTCCGGTGCGAAGACTTGGTTCCCGCTTTGCGGCCATCGCTGGGGAGACAAGGACGCCGGTAAACTGGGCTATGTAGGCGCTTACGGAACGATGGGATGCTGGCAGCGTACGGCGGAAGGTTCGAATGCCGCGATGTTCTATACGATGTACGGCACTTATGCAACGGCAAAATACGCTTTCAACAGAGCGTCGGCCTCGTCGGTTCGTTGCCAGAAAACGAACTGATCCGCCGGTCACGGAACCGATCAGATCACATCCATCCTTTTTACACTCCCGCCGCAATTGTGCGGCGGGAATTTTTTCGCGACGAAGCGAGACCGAAATCCGGAATTCAGGGATGCGCTCCCGTGCTCCGGGGCCACTCGCCGATCTCCATGTCGCGCACCTCGGCGCCGTCGACGACGAAACGCAGCGCCGTGCGGACTTTGTGGATGCCGTAATTTCCCGCTCCGCCGGGGTTGAGGTGGAGCAGTCGGTAGACCGGATCGTAGATGATCCGCAGGATGTGGGAGTGTCCCGCCACGAAGAGCGTGGGGCGTGCCGACCGGATGCGCGGGAGGATGCGCGGGTCGTAGTGGCGCGGATAGCCGCCGATGTGGGTCATGAGCACCGTCGCCTCTTCGCACCGGAAGAAGTCGACCAGCGGCCAGACGCGCCGCATCGTGCCGCCGTCGGTATTGCCGCAGACGGCCCGCAAAGGTTTGAAGGCGGCGATGCGGTCGGCCAGTTCCAGCGAGCCGATGTCGCCGGCGTGCCAGATCTCGTCGACGTCCGTGAGAAAGCCGCGCAGCGTGTCGTCGAAGGTGCCGTGCGTGTCCGAGATGAGTCCGATGCGTTTCATGTGCGGGAAGTTTGGAATGCCCGGCGTCCGCCTGCGAGGCAGAGCGCCCCGATCGCGCCCGCGACGACTGCTGCCGCGAGGTCGGCCGACCGGAAGTCGCAGGCGAGACTCATGGCGGCGAATCCGGCGAGGCCCCGCAGGGCGAACACGGCGCCGATCGCGTAGACGGCGGGGCGCAGCAGCGGCAGCGGGCGGATCGCGCCGGCAGCCGAAAGGACGTAAAGACCGCATACGGTCAGTCCGCAGGCGACGCCAAGGGTGATCAGATAGGGGATCGGCGGCCACAAGGCTGCCAGCCGGTCCATGAACGGTTCGATCCGGTAGAGCCGGAATGCGGCGTCGAGGCGGAAGAGGCAGAGCACGTGTCCGGCAGCCAGCAGGAAATTCAGAACGGCAGCTGTTTTCAACATGGGATTCAGTATTTTCCCTTCCACAGTTGGCGGATGCGCTCGGCGATCTTCGCCTCGGCGGGGTTCTGCGCGTTCGGTTCGTAGAAACGACGGCCGACGAGGGTTTCGGGCATGAATTCCAGATCGGCGAAACCGCCGTAGTCGTGGGCGTACTTGTACCCCTTGCCGTAGCCCGCCTGATCCATCAACTTGGTCGGCGCGTTGCGCAGATGGAGCGGCACGGGACGGTTCGTCGTGTCGTGTTCGACGAAGGAGAGCGCCTTGTTGATAGCCATGTAGGCCGAGTTGCTCTTGGGCGACGTGGCCAGATAGATCGTCGCTTCGGCCAGCGGAATGCGGGCCTCGGGCATACCGATCTTGTGCACCGTATCGAAGCAGGCGTTGGCCAGCAGCAGGGCGTTGGGATTGGCCAGTCCGATGTCCTCCGAGGCGAGAATCACCAGCCGGCGGGCGATGAAGCGGGGCTCCTCGCCGCCGGCGAGCATCCGTGCCAGGTAGTAGATCGCGGCGTTGGGATCGCTGCCCCGCACCGATTTGATGAAGGCCGAAATGACGTCGTAGTGCTGTTCGCCGTTCTTGTCGTAGAGGGCGATGTTCTGTTGCAGGCAGTCGGTGACCAGCCGGTCGGTGATCGTCAGCCGGCCCTCGTTGGCCGCCAGCAGAATGTCCAGAATATTGAGCAGCTTGCGCGCATCGCCGCCCGAGAAGCGGAACAGCGCCTCCGTTTCGCGCACGTCGATCCCCCGCTCGCGCAGTTCGGGGTCGGTGGCGATCGCACGGTCGAGCAGCCGTTGCAGCTGGGCGTCCTCCATCGGTCGCAGGATGTAGACCTGGCAGCGGCTCAACAGCGGCGAAATCACCTCGAACGAAGGGTTTTCGGTCGTGGCGCCTATGAGTGTCACGACGCCCTGCTCGACGGCTCCCAGCAGCGAATCCTGCTGGCTTTTGTTGAAACGGTGGATTTCGTCGATGAACAGGAAGGGCGGCTTGGCGTCGAAAAAGCGCTGTTTGCGGGCCGACTCGATCACTTCGCGCACGTCCTTGACGCCCGACGTGACGGCCGAGAGCGTGAAGAACGGACGGTCGAGCTGCGTGGCGACGATCTTCGCCAGCGTGGTTTTGCCCACGCCCGGCGGGCCCCAAAGGATGAACGACGGCACGTTGCCCGTCTCGAAGAACTTGC
>OJRX01002485.1_pt1 | contig 14789 bp, 12 predicted proteins | sample 1599301 | NCBI WGS metagenome assembly OJRX01 (sample SAMN04168656, study PRJEB22393) | human gut metagenome | biome: human gut microbiome; feature: stool | host: Homo sapiens | collected 2014-03-17 | reverse complement strand
AAAGAATGGAGGCTTTTATGGACGATTTTAACAGAAAACGACATGCCGTTTACAAGCTCACCTATCATGCTGTGTTTGTCATTAAGTATCGCAGAAACGTAATGTCAGAACCGATTATTGATCAGATGAGACAGTATGCTGCCCATCTGATCGGGCAGTGTTATCAGGGTAAGCTCCTCGAACTGAATGGAGAACCAGATCATGTCCACATCTTATTTGAACTTCCTGCAACAGCAGCACCATCGGTTGTCGTATGCAGTCTTAAGACGCAGCTTTCAAAAGAAATTCGAGCAAAATTCTGGAATGAAATTAGAGACAAAGTATGGAAAGATAGTTTCTGGTCAGACAGTTACTTTATTACAACTACAGGAGGAGCAAACATTGAAACACTAGAAAAATATATCCAAGACCAGGGTATTGAAAAACCAAAACGGAAATATACCAAAAAGCAAACAACAAAGTGTAAGAAACAGACTCGTACCTGATATTGATTGACTTATTTTTTGCTATGTCGCATTCATCCCCGCCCGACTACGTCGGACGAGGTTTTCTGCGGAAAATGGATAAAAAAGCCAAGGAAGAGTCTGAATATATTAGCAGACTTTTCCTTGGCTTAAATTTTAAGCTTTCTTTGTTTCCTTGCTTACAAGACGTTTTCCGGAATGGAGTACGATTGTAAGACCAAGGATTATAAGAAGAACTGCGATAATTAACTGAAGTCCTTCAACCATGAATACGGCTGTTCCAGCCTGATATGCTTTTACAAGAGCAATGAAACGCTCAACAAGTGCGGTAAAGGTAACACACAGCATGATGATTAACGGAGGGAACAGAGTCTTGTTTGTGCGGCCTGTAACTTTTAAGAATACGCAAAGAGTAATAAGTACAAGTGCACTTAACAGCTGGTTGGCGCTTCCAAACAGCGGCCAAATATTTGTATAGCCAACCTTTGTCAGGATATAGCCAAATACAAGGGTGATAACAGTTGCAAAATATTTATTACAGAATAACTTACGCCATCCCTCTGCATGCTCCATATCATCAACAGAGAACAGTTCCTGGAAGGACATACGGCCGATACGGGCAACAGAATCAAGTGTACTGAGTGCAAGTGCAGATACACACATCGTCATGATACACTGAGCAATGTGAACAGGAATACCAAACATCTCAAGAAATCCGGCAACACCTGCGGAGAAGATCTGGAACGGAGTTCCGGTAGCGGCAGTGCCGTCAGCGGAAGCAGCAGCACCGGCAACGCACAGTGCCAAAACAGCAAGCAAACTCTCAAGAATCATAGCACCATAACCAACTTTTAACATATCTTTCTCATTGGAGATGGTTTTAGAAGATGTACCAGAAGAAACAAGGCTGTGGAAACCGGAAACAGCACCGCAGGCAACAGTTACAAACAAGATTGGGAACATATCGCCAAGCTTTTCATTGTGGAAACCAGTGTAAACTGGAAGATTCATTGTTGGGTGAGCAACAAGAAGACCAATTGCAGCGGCAGCAATCATGAAGATAAACATGAAGGTGGTCATAAAATCTCTAGGCTGCATCAAAAGCCACATTGGAAGGATAGCAGCAAAGAAGATATATGCGAATGTAACATAGTTCCAAGTTTCTCTTGTAGCAACAATTGGGAAGCTGATACCAAGTACAAAGCAGGCAACCATGCATACCAGTCCAAGAACAACCTCTTTCCAACCAGTAAACTTCATCTTTTTCTGAATCAGACCAAAGACAACAGCGAAGGCGATAAACATAATGGAAATACTTCCGGCAGCACCGTTAACTGTAGACTTTGTGATCTCACCTGTGGCAGCATCAGTGACAAAACCATTGAAAGTGCCAGAAACCATATCTGCAAATGCAGCAGTAACAATAAGGGTAAATAACCAGCAGAACAGTAAGAAAAGTTTTCTTCCAGTTTTGCCGATGTACTGTTCAATTAACATACCCATGGACTTTCCTTCATTTTTTACACTGGCATACAGTGCACCAAAATCAGTAACAGCACCAAAGAAGATACCACCAAGTAAAATCCATAACAGAACTGGGAGCCAACCAAATGCGGCAGCCTGAATTGCACCAGTGACAGGACCGGCACCTGCGATAGAAGAGAACTGATGGGCAAATACAGTCCAGCCATCAGTTGGAACGTAATCTTCGCCATCCTCGTGTGTGTAAGCAGGCGTCTTTGCCTTTGGGTCAATTCCCCATTTTTTTGCCAGCCAGCGTCCATAGAAAACATAACCAGCTAACAGACATACAGCAGCGATTAAAACAATAACTAAAGTGTTCATACCTTATTGCAGCCCATTCGGGTTGCCTCCTCCTTCTTTATAATAATGAAACAGATGAAGCGTGAGTAGATAAAGTGTTCATGGAACGCTCATTCGCAAAAACGCACGGAACATGCGCTGTTTTTTTGCAACTCAACAAAAAAACGTCTCCCCGATTTGGATTTTTCCAAATCGAGAAGACGAAATCAATTCGCGTTACCACTTCTCTTGCCGGCTATGCCGACCACTCAGTCAGATCAGAGCTTCTTCTAAATCTGTACCCCGTTAACGGTGGGTTTCCGTCCTTCACTACTGCCAAAACAGGATTCGCAAAGGCTGCTTCAAGGGGATGAACTCATTCGACATCACTGCCTCGCACCATACGGCAGCTCTCTGGAGATGCTTGAAGAATGAAAACGTATCCTTGTCAATGCATTTCTTATTTATGGTTGCTATTATAGTCAGAAAAATATATTTGTCAATTGCAAATTTACAACAAATATGGACTGCAGAATAGATGAGTACATTGTCACTTTATCAAGGTGATTTAACAAAGCAAGTGGGGGCTGGTGAAAAAACAGACAGGCAGAGGCATGTTAAAACGAAGCGCTGTTGTCAATTACTACCGACCCTAAAGGGATCGGGGCTTGCTAAGGGCTCCGTTACCCAATAGGTATGATATGACGCGGGGTCACATCAGAAGTTTGTATCTCGCCCATCTGGTCCTTGCGTCATCCAATGGATGCTCCCAGACTGCGCTTTTGCTCGCGTTCTCAGGTACATGAGATTGCGGATACATCACCGGGCGATTGACAACGCCCGCTTTTTTCTTCTGCCAGAATGTATCCGGCAGAAACATGTTTAGTTCACTTTTCTTACTCCAAATCGCGGATTGCTGTCACCAGACACATACATCGTTCCGAGTATCTGGATATTCATTGCTCCTACACGATCATCATTTGAACGATATCCACAGCAGTCACAGATATACTCATGAATGTCATGATGACGATTTTCTTTCTGAATTCGCCCACATTTCGGACATCTCTGAGAAGTATAATCCGGTTTTACTTTTAAAACCTGTGATCCTATTGCCTGTGCCTTGTATGTTAAATTCTGTTCAAACTGGTAGAATGTCCAAGTTCGTAATTCCTGTCTACCTTTTGCACTGCGTTTTCCGAGAAGGTCATCGCTGAAGCTGATTCCTTTCAGATCCTCCAGTACAAACAGCGTTCCGGCTTTGTATTTCGTAACGAGTGTCTTTGATATCTGATGATTTACATCCGACATCCAACGGTTCTCTCGTCCTGAGATACGCTTTAATGCACGTTTTGCTGATTTTGTGCCCTTTGACTGCAGCTCTGAACGTACTTGCTGAAAGTGTTCTCGCTTTTTTTGAATCTCTTTTCCGCTTACAAAGGTTACTTTTCCTTTTTCATCATAAGAAGTAACCAAAAAACGAATTCCTCTGTCAATTCCTACTACATGTTTTACATGATCCATAGAAAATTCTTCAGATACATTCTTTGTCATCGGGATATGAAAATACCAGTTTCCATTCATAGACACAATCTTACCACTTCCAAACGACCAGGTGCCATCAAAGTATTCTTTAAATTTCTTTGGCAGATCAAACGTAACTTTAATCCGCTTTTTCAGTGTATTCAAAGAAAGCTGCTTTTTACCATCATCTGCTGTCACAAAACTGTAATCCCGGCCTCTTACAAGATCAGCCTGAGGGCGACGAAACACGATTGGCTTTTGAAGCCATTCCAGTGTCCGACTGATGAAATGGGTTTCTCCTTTTTCATTTTTATAGCGATACGGGTTCTGAAACAGCTGTTCCTGTACCGTTTTATAACGGGCGGTGACTGTCTTAAATGCAGAAATTGTAAACTGTGATTTTAGTCCAAATTCGGCTCTAATTGTCTGATACAATGTCTCCTGCAATTTCATAAAATTTAAGATAAAGCCATGATCAAATACATACTTTGAAATAAATGTACATGCCTGTGCATAACAGGCAGTCAGTTCTTCCAAACTTTTTGCTTCTGTTTCATTAACATGAATGTGCAGTTTCATTGTTTTGACAATTTCGGACATTGCATTTTTCTCCTTTCTATTGTATATTGGTGTCGATATGTATATTATAATATATATAATAATATATTTCAAGCCCTAAAAGGAGATTTTATGGATATTTATCAGCATAGACGACACAATAAGAATCTATTAATGGTTTATCTGATTTTTGTAACAAAGTACAGAAAGAAAATAGTACTGGGTGATTTTCGAGATGCAGTTAAACAATATTTATTTGATACGTGTGTTAAGAATCACTGGTATGTAAAACGCATGGAAACCGATCAGGATCATGTTCACATTCTACTTCAGTACAAACCCTACTGATTCCATTACTCATATTGTGTCTATATTAAAACAACACAGTACTTACTTATCTTGGCAGCAACATTCTGCCCTGTTAGAACAACATTACTGGAAAAAGCATGTTCTATGGTCAGACAGCTATTTTGCAGCGTCTATTGGCACCGTATCACAAGCAGTTATCGAACGATATATTGAAAACCAAGGATAATATTTCTTAAACGACCAGCTTTTCATTCAAAACATTTCCGTTTTTCTGAACACGAAAAACGGAAAGATCAAAATGATCTCAAGCCACATTACAAAATCGCCCCTAAAGGGGCGGGGCTTCCTTATCAAATCTGTGAACTGCTTTACGAGGCGATTCCCGTGTGGAGCGGGCTTTCAAAGTAAACTTACGTGGAAGTAATGTAAAAGGCGCCGCGGGAACAAGGGTCGCCGACAAAGCTTCACCGAAGACTCTCATAGTCTACTGGGTAGCAAAGTTTCGCTTCCGCCTTTCATAACCTACCGGGTAGCAAACTGTGCCATAATTAGTATATCATAAAAAGGACACAATAAAAACGCCCCTTGACAAGCATTTTCTATGTGTTATAATCAAAATGGAGTTGTAATAATATTGTAACAATTTAACTGATATTATGTTTTTGTACCTGCAGGCAAGATGGCAGGCTACGGGAAGGTACAGGTTTTTGAGATATGAATAAATTATGCAGGAATGCGCTGGCATCCTGTCTGGCTGCGACACTTGCAGTCGGAGGAGGCATTGCAGTACCAGCAGCATCAGGCGCGTCGCTTGAACAGGATACAGCTGTGGCAGGCATGGCGGTTTCTCTCGATAACTACTATGCAAGCAGCCAGACGCCTGAAGCAGATATTATGGATTATATTCGTTATATAGTTGCTTCAGCACAGGAGAAAAAGATCATCCCAGTTTTTACTGTAAATGCGACGACGAAAGAAGATGGTTCCGTTGTATTTGGAACTAGCTTGGTATCAAAGGATGCCAGCGAAAAGGAAGAAGGACTTGTCAGTGTAATGGCAAGCTTAAATGTTAGAAATAAGCCATCTGTATCAAGCAATGTGATCGGATATTTATACAGCAATTGTGTTGTTTCTATTTATGATACTGTTGATAACAGTGAAGGCAGCTGGTATCTGATCAAAAGTGGAGATGTAGAGGGTTATGTGTCATCTGATTATGTATTAACAGGTGCAGCTGCAAAGGCGAGCGATGAGGATCTTACAAACCGTTATGCAAAGGTAAAATCCAATACAGCGGTTGTTTACAGTTCAGCATCAAGCAGTGCCGATAGTGTTGGCAGCGTTTACAAGGATGGTGATTATAAGGTTCTTGCAATTCAGAACGGATTTGTAAAGATTGCAGTTAACGAAGAATTTGCCGGATTTGTTAAAGCAGAGGATGTTTCTTTATACACACGTCATGCAGAGGCAGTAGCAATCACTGATCAGATGGTAAAAAATCAGTTGGACAGCTATCTTGTAGATATTCGTGATGCAGAGGCAATTTTTGAAAAGCGTATGGCAGCAGCAGATTATCAGGCAGCTTACAACGCAAGTACATATGCATATCAGCTTTGGGAATATTATATAAATGATGCTTCTAACGCAGGTTATACAGATTTAGTAACGACAGCAAAGAGCGAGCAGAAAAAGACAGCCGACATGGTAGCGCGTGCAACAGCCGCGTTAAATGGTGAGACAGTTGCGGCAACGTCAACGGAGGTACCTACTACTACTACGACAGTGGCAGCTACGTCTGCTGAGGAAACAACAACAAGCTCACAGGCACAGACTTCATCAAGTGAAGCAGAAAAAACGCAGCCAGAACAGACAACACCTACAACGGTAGAAGATACCACAACTACAACAGTAGAGGATACCACAACTACAACAGCTGAGCAGACAACGCCGACTACAGTAGAAGATACCACAACTACGACAGCTGAGCAGACAACGCCGACTACAGTAGAAGATACTACAACTACAACAGCTGATAATACAACCTCTTCAGAGGCTGTCAAAGCAATTCAGGGTATTGAGGCATTTTATACTGGAAGCAGTAAGACAGAAGGACAGGTACTCAGTGCAAGTGAGCTGTATATTGTTGTTACTTACACAGATGGAACAACACAGACAGTAACAGAAGGCCTAAGTTGTGATCAGGTTGGCATGAAGTTAAGTGCAGGTTGGAATACTGTTACAGTAAGCTATCAGGGATTTTCTTCATCATTTGATTTGAATGTTGCAACGGTTGAGGCTTCTTCAGAAACGCAGCCGTCAGAAGTTCCTTCATCTGAGACAGTACCTGATGAGACAACCACCACAACAGCGGCAGAAACCACAACCACTACAGTTGAAGAAACAACTACTACAACGACAGCGGCAGAGACAACTACCACACAGGAAATTACAACTCCATCAAACAACTCAACACCGCTTCGTGATTCAATTGTTAATTATGCATTAGGCTGGGTAGGTCAGTGCAATTATGTATATGGAGGCACCGATCTTTCTATTGGAGGTTCAGTAGACTGCTCTGGATTTACTATGCAGGTATACAGCAGAGTGGCAGGTGTAAGCCTTCCGCATCACTCCATGTCCCAGATGAATTGTGGTTCTGCTATCACTTACGATCAGCTTAGACCAGGTGATCTTGTATTTTATAATAATCCGAACCATGTGGCAATTTACATCGGTAACGGTGCAATTGTTCATGCAGGTTCACCAGAGACTGGAATTAATGTAACATCTGTATTCTTTAAGACACCTATAGGATATCGTACATATTTGCCGTAAAGAATAATAAAATAAAGGGCGACACCCGAAAGGGTGTCGTTTTTATTTATAGAGAGAATATCCTTGCACTTTTTTATATTTGTGTTATCATAATACAATGACTAATTGTATGTCATTATTCGAATATGAAAGGTGAAGGGTATGAAAATAATAATTGCGGGCGTCGGAAAGGTTGGATCAACGCTGGCTAGACAGCTGAGCGCCTCAGGTTATGATATTACGCTTATTGATGTAAAGCAGCAGGTATTGGAATCAAACGTAGAAAAATATGATGTAATGGCCGTTTTAGGAAATTGTGCCACGATGGAGACATTGCTTCAGGCTGGTGTAAACGATGCGGATCTTTTGATTGCAGCGACTGGTGCAGATGAGTTAAATCTTCTGTGCAGCATGACTGCTCATGGAATCAATCCAAACATCCATACAATTGCAAGGATTTGTAATCCGGATTATACAGATCAGGTTTACAAAATGCAGAAAACATTTGCGCTGTCATTGACAGTAAATCCGGAAAAGCAGGCTGCAATCGAGATTGAACGATTGCTTAAATTCCCAGGCTTCTTAAAGAGAGACAGCTTTGCAAAGGGAAGAGTAGAGATCGTAGAGCTGCGTGTTGATGAAAGAAGCCGTTTGTGCAATGTTGCTCTTAGCGAATTGAATCGTGTAATAAAGTGCCGTGTTCTTGTATGTGCCGTGCTTAGAAGAGGTGATGTTGTAGCACCAGATGGAAGCTTTGTGCTTAGAGAGGGCGACAGAATCTTTGTTACGGCATCAACAGAAAGCTTGGCGACACTTCTTGATAATCTTGGAATTATAACAAAAAAGGTCAATCATGTTATGATCTGCGGCGGCGGACGTGTAAGCTATTATCTTGCTCAGCAGCTTGAAAAAGATGGCATGACGGTACGTTTGATCGAGAAGGATCCAAAGCATTGTGAGGAACTTGCAGCGCTTCTTCCTAAAACAGAGATTATCAATGATGATGCGAGCAATACATTTGTGCTGAAGCGTGAAAATATTGAAAGCTGTGACGCACTTGTCACGGCAACTGGTATGGACGAGTTAAATATGATTATTTCTCTGTATGGAACTAAGCATGGTGTATCTCAGGTTATCACAAAGCTTGGTCATATGGAAAATGGCAGCATGATTGATCAGCTTCCGATTGGAAGTACGATCTGGCCGAAGGATCTTTGCTGTAACGGTATTGTGCGTTATATACGTGCAATGCACAATCAGACAGGAGCAGCCGTATCGGTTCATTCCATAGCAGATGGAAAGGCAGAGGCAATTGAGTTTCATGTTGAAGAGAAAAAGCCGTATTGTGATAAACCGTTAAAGAACATGAAAGTGAAGCAAAATATTCTTGTATCCTGTATTACACACGGCGGCGTTACAGAGCTTCCAGGAGGAGATTCTGTTATTCGAGAGGGTGATACAGTTGTTGTTGTCACAACAAGAAATGATATTATCTATAAGCTTGACGATATTTTTGAAGCATAACAAATACAGTTTCTGCAAAAAAGGAGTTTTTTAATTATGAACTATAAAATGATGGGGCGGCTGATTGCGCAGATTCTGTTGGCGGAGGCGGCATTTATGGTGCCGGCACTGATTATAAGTCTGGTTGGTCAGGATAGTCAGGCAATTTTAGGATTTGCTTTAAGTATCCTTGTGATTTTAGCAGTGGCAGGCATGCTTATGTTTTTTGCAAGAAAAGCCAAAAAAGGCTTTTATGCAAGAGAAGGTATGGTTTGTGTCGGACTCGCGTGGATTGTAATGAGTCTTTTGGGCTGTCTTCCATTTTGGATTTCACGTGAAATTCCGTCTTATCTTGATGGATTATTTGAGATCGTATCTGGTTTTACGACAACAGGTGCATCTATTTTATCAAATGTAGAAGGTCTTTCAAAGGGAATGCTATACTGGAGAAGCTTTAGCCACTGGGTTGGCGGTATGGGTGTTCTTGTATTTTTACTTGCAGTTGTTCCTGTAAGTGGTCGAAATGATGGTTTCACAATGCATCTGCTTCGAGCAGAGAGCCCGGGACCAAATGTTGCAAAGCTTGTTCCAAGAATCAGAAGCACGGCAGGAATTTTATATATTTTATATATTGTATTGACAGTAGTAGATTTGCTGCTTTTGCTTGCTGGAAAAATGCCTGTGTTAGAGGCTGTATGTACAGCATTTGGAACAGCCGGAACAGGTGGATTCGGTGTAAAAAATGATAGTATGGCAAGCTACAGTCCATATATTCAAAATGTATGTACAGTGTTTATGCTGCTGTTTGGTGTGAATTTCAGCTGCTACTATCTTTTGATCATGAAGCAGGTAAAAAGTGTATACGAGGATGAGGAACTTCGTCTTTATGTTGGAATGGTGCTGGGCAGTGTGCTTTTGATTGTGATTAATCTGAGAGGTTTTTATGGAACGCTTGAAGAGACAGTACGCCATGTATTCTTTCAGGTGGCCAGTATTGTGACTACTACAGGCTTTGCCACCACAGATTTTGATCTATGGCCAGGTTTTTCAAAGTCAATTCTATTATGTCTGATGGTAGTGGGTGCCTGTGCAGGAAGTACAGGCGGAGGCTTTAAGTGCGGAAGACTTTTGCTCGTCTTTAAGAGTCTTAGAAGAAACATACAGAAAATGCTTCGTCCGCAGCGAATCCAGGCAGTGCGCAGCAACAAGCAGGTCGTATCAGAGAAGGTGCTTGAAAATACAAACGCCTATCTTGCTGCATATGTACTTATTATTATGTTTAGTCTGCTAGTTACTTCAATAGATGGTTTTTCTGTTGGAACTAATTTTTCAGCTGTACTTGCCTGCTTTAATAATATCGGACCAGGTCTTGAATTAGTAGGCCCGACATGTAACTTCTCAATTTATGGTCCGCTGGCAAAAATTGTACTAATTTTTGATATGCTGGCTGGACGATTGGAAATTTTTCCAATTTTGATTCTTTTGTCACGCGACACGTGGAGACGCTGATAAATATTAGTGACGAGAAATATAAAAAAGTGCCATGGATAACCACGGCACTTTTTTGATACGCGTTAAAGCAATGTAATATTGTGTTTTTTTGCTTCCTTTCTGATATCAGCCGGCCAGATAGAGGACTGAACCTCACCGATGTGGGCACGGCGAAGGAAGAACATACAGATACGAGACTGACCAATACCGCCGCCAATAGTGTAAGGAAGTTCTTTGCTTAGTATTGCTTTTTGGAAAGCAAGATTGGCGCGCTCTGGGCAGCCGGCCTTCTCAAGCTGAGTGCGAAGAGAATTCTCGTCAACACGAATACCCATGGAGGAAAGTTCAAGAGCAATGTCAAGAACTGGATAGTAGACAAGAATATCGGCGTTGAGTGCCCAGTCATCATAATCTGGTGCACGTCCGTCATGCGGCTCACCATTTCCAAGCTTATCACCGATCTGCATCAGGCAGACAGCCTTTTTTTCCTTAGTGATCAGATATTCACGCTCCTTTGGAGTCTTGTCCGGGTACATATCAAGAAGCTCCTGAGAAGTAATAAAGAAAATTTCTTTAGGAAGAATTTCCTCTATGTAATCATACTGTATTGCCATGTACATTTCTGTCTTTCTAAGTGTCTTGTATACATCACGGACAACGGACTTTAAAGTGTCGAGTGTTCGATCTTCTTTTGAGATGATTTTTTCCCAGTCCCACTGATCAACAAAGATGGAGTGGATGTTATCTGTAGTCTCATCACGGCGAATTGCGTTCATATCAGTGTAAAGACCCTCACCATTTGAGAAGCCGTATTCCTTTAAAGCATAACGCTTCCACTTTGCGAGAGAGTGTACAACCTCAGCGTTAAAACCGCTTTGCTCCTTAATGTCAAATGATACAGGGCGCTCAACACCATTTAAGTTGTCATTTAGGCCGGAAGCCGGATCAACAAACAGCGGTGCTGATACGCGAAGCAGATTTAGCTGCTTTGCAAGCAGATCCTGAAAGAAATCTTTGACTGTTTTGATGGCAATCTGTGTATCATGCAGATTTAAAGCTGGTTCATAGCCCTCTGGGATAATTAAGTGTTCCATAATTCCTCCAAGTAGATTTATTTAAACGGACATAAGATAATAGCTGCAGCCGTTTAGAAGTATGTTAAGATAGTGTGAGGCTTTTGTCAACGGGTCTGTCCATTTCCAGTGATAACATATTTGTAAGCTGTCAGCTCACGAAGCCCCATTGGACCGCGCGCGTGAAGCTTCTGTGTTGAAATTCCCATTTCACAGCCAAGACCAAACTCACCTCCGTCAGTAAAGCGAGTTGATGCATTGACATATACGGCAGCACTGTCCACAAGAGTTGTAAATAGAGCAGCAGTCTGTTCATTTTGTGTAATGATTGATTCACTGTGATGAGTAGAGTGGGAAGCAATATGTGAAATCGCTTCGTTCACATCACTTACGACATGTACAGCTAGAATATAGTCGAGAAATTCCGTATCAAAATCATTCTCATCTGCAGGAGTACCATCAATAATTGAAAGAGCTTTTTTATCAAGGAGAAGCTTAGCAGGATGCTCGCGAGATGGGTCACACAAGCTTTTTTGCAGCATAGGAAGAAAATTCTTTGCTACATCTCGGTGCACAAGACAAACCTCGGCAGCATTGCACACAGAAGGACGGCTCATTTTTGCATTTTCAACTATTCGCAGTGCCATGGAAAGGTCAGCATCCTTATCCACATAGATATGACAAATTCCAGTGCCTGTCTGAATACAAGGAACAAGCGCCTGCTCTACGCATGCCTTTATAAGTCCTGCACCGCCGCGTGGAATCAAAAGATCAATAAAACCAACGGCACGCATTAAGTCAAGTGCACTTTTTCGGCTTGTATCCTCAATCAGATTTATGACCTGTTCATTTATGCCACAGATATGAAGCCCTTTTTTAAGTGCAGTGACAATTGAAAAAGCACTGTGAAATGCTTCCTTTCCTGTGCGAAGTACGCAGACATTTCCAGATTTTAAAGCTAGAGCAGCAGCATCCGATGTAACATTTGGGCGGCTTTCGTAAATAATAGCGATAACACCCATTGGTACAGAGACTTTTTGAATATGAAGTCCGTTTGGGCGAGTTTCATCAGAAAGAATGCGGCCAACAGGATCAGGAAGTGCAGCGACAGCACGGATGCCGTCTGCCATAGCGCGTATGCGTGATTCATCAAGCTTAAGCCGGTCAAGCATGACAGAAGATATAGTGTCCTTTGCTGCGTCCATATCTTTTTTATTTTCACAAAGAATAGAAGAAGTGTCAGCAATTAGTGCATCTGCCATAGCAAGAAGTGCTTTATTTTTTTCTTCACTTTTCAAAACCGCCAGAGAAGAAACAGCTGCCTTGGCTTCCTGTAAAATACATTTTGTTTCTTTCATAATGCGTTTAGTCCTTTCTTTTAAAGCATTTTTTTCTGCGCAAGAAAACGTGTTCCGGCTTGTTTTCCATCTGCGATATCATATAAGATAACAGGGTCAGCTCCGTTTGCAATAACCATGTCAATGCCATTTTCTGTTGCAATCTGTGCAGCCTGAATTTTTGTAGTCATGCCGCCAGTTCCAAGATTTGTGCCTGCACCAGAGGTCATAGCTTTAATTTCAGGTGTGATTTCACAAACAGTAGGAATAAGCGTGGCAGAAGGATCCTTTCTTGGATCAGCTGTAAAAAGGCCGTCAATATCAGAAAGAAGCACGAGTAAATCAGCGTGAACAGTGCTTGCTACAATTGCGCTAAGCGTATCGTTGTCACCAATCACAATCTCAGCAGTAGAGATTGTATCATTTTCATTGATAATTGGAATTGCGCCAAGAGAAAGCAGACGCTCCATTGTATTTTCCACATTTTGCCGTCTGTCATCGTGCTCAATATCTTCACTAGTTAAAAGGATTTGGGCAACTGTGTGATTATATTCACCAAAAAGCTTATCATATGTATACATAAGCTCACACTGACCTACAGCTGCTGCTGCCTGCTTTGTCGGCATATCAGACGGTCGCTCCTTTAATGAAAGCTTGCCGGCACCCATACCAATGGCACCAGATGAGACCATGACAATTTCATGTCCGGCATTTTTTAAATCACTGATTACCTTGCAGAGCACCTCTGTACGTCGTATATTAAGTCGTCCGGTGTGATGAGCAAGAGTGGAAGTACCAATTTTTATGACAATACGCATAGTGAAAACCATACCTTTCTGCTTTTGAAGTTGATTTTAATGTAACTATTTAGAAATCATAGCTACATTTTACTTTAGGAATCTGGCGTGGGAATCCACGGCCATTCAATGACCGAGATGAAAGCACCGCTTGCTTTTATCATACCATAAATCTGCCGAAGGCGTAAAGCTTTTTGTGTTCAAAACCAGCTCTGACGAGTAAACTTTTCGTTTTTTTTCTTTTACTGAATTTCAACCAAGCTACCAAAACATTCGTTCTGTTTTTTCCTTTTTAAGGCACAGACTTTCCTCGTGTTACTTTTTTGTTCCTATTCTGATTGACATTCATCTCAATCACCTCCCTTCAACCAGCCAGACTACTCAAACCGGATTTGACATTGCTCTTGTATTTTTTCTTTATACTCTTTTAGATCAACCATCTTGAAGTTCTCCAACATTCTTCGATGCTTTTGTTCTATTATTTTTTTATATTATTTTTTTACTCGTCAGAGCTATGTTCTAAAAAGCGAAACTGTCTTCGGCAGAGAAATATAGGAAAGATTCGGATGGCAGTCTACAGAGAAAACAATACTGTATGTATAATATATACTAATTATTTATTGACTATATGTATACTATATGATATAATATGTGCGAAAAAAGATAACTTGAAACGATTGGGGACATCTCAGAAGAAACCATCCGCAAGTATATTGAACACCAGTCAAAACAGTACTAACGAAAGGAGGGGCTATGCCAAAAGCAAGAAAGAAAAAGAACAGTTCTTTTCAGACAACCATTACAAAGAGTGTTTTTCTGTATGGTCGGCCGAATAAAGAAAAGCTTGCCGTGTTACGGCAAATGCAGAATTCGTATAATGATCTGATCAATCGTGACATTGAGCTGTTGGAAAAGAATCCTGACATCGTACTTCAACTGGTAAAGAATGATAAGAAGGATCCCCAAATGCGAAAACTGGAAAAAGCCATTCGTCCGGAAGGAATCAATTCTGCATTTTGCCAGAATGCATTTGATGCGGCAGTCGTGCAGATATCGGGGCATTTGAATAATATCCGACTGGATCTTTTGTCAGAAGGTATGGGGATATTTGCACAG
>OJRX01002482.1_pt1 | contig 14804 bp, 9 predicted proteins | sample 1599301 | NCBI WGS metagenome assembly OJRX01 (sample SAMN04168656, study PRJEB22393) | human gut metagenome | biome: human gut microbiome; feature: stool | host: Homo sapiens | collected 2014-03-17 | reverse complement strand
GAGTCCTATGACGAAAAGATCGCCCAGCGCGCGCGCCTGATCACGCCTGGAGTGTAGGGGGTCCGGGCTCAGGTCTGCGCGATTGCGGCCCCCTGGCTGCTGCTGTCCGCGTAGCGGGATTTCTTCCTAGGGAATACGATAGCGTTTCGTGGTGCGGGCTCCTGCATGATGCCAGCTAGATAGGCAAATATGGCAACGTTGTGAATCTGGAAAAGACTACAGGTTAACAACGTGGTTAAACGATTAATTACCAACGAGTAGATAACCACCGAGCAGATAAGGAGTTCACCATGCTGCTCTGCCCCAGTCTCATGTGCGCCGACTACGGCAATCTGCGTGCGACCGTCGAGGACCTCGACGCCGCCGGCATCGACATCTTCCATTGCGACGTGATGGACGGCAGCTTCGTTCCCAATTTCGCCATGGGTCTCGAAGACATCAAGGCCGTGCGAGCTGCCACCAACAAGCTCGTCGACGTGCACCTTATGGTCGAGAATCCCTCCAGCAAGGTTGAACTTTTCGCCTCCGCCGGCGCGGACATCATCTACATCCATCCGGAGTCCGAGCGTTACGTGGTCAAGACACTCGCCGCGATTAAGTCCCTCGGCAAGAGCGCCGGTATCGCCGTGAACCCCGACACCTCTATCTCCGAGATCGAGGAGATGCTGAACCTCTGCGATTACGTGATGGTCATGACGGTGAATCCGGGTTTTGCCGGTCAGAGCTTTATAGAGTTCACGAACGACAAGGTGCGTCGCCTTGCCGCGCTGAAGGAGCGCTTCGGCTTCAAGCTCATGATCGACGGCGCTTGCTCGCCCGAGCGCGTGCGCGACCTGTCCGCCATCGGCGCGGACGGATTTATCCTGGGCACCAGTGCGCTGTTTGGCAAGGACGCTGGTTACGAGGAGTGCCTGCGCCGTCTGCGCGCCGGCGAGGTGTATTAGAAGCGGAAGGGCGAATTAGGGCGGATTGAGCGCGCGGCATGCGCGAATGGTTCTTATGGAAAGGGGTCTCTTGTGAAGATCGGTATTGGAAACGACCACGTCGCAGTCGAGTATAAGGAGGCCATCACGGCGTATATCCAGGAGAAGTACGGCTACGAAGTCGTGAACTTCGGCACGGACAGCACCGAGCGCTTTGACTATCCCATCGCGGGTGAGGCCGTGGCGGACGCTGTCATGTCCGGCGAGGTTGATCGCGGTATCGTTATCTGCGGTACGGGTGTGGGCATCTCGCTCGCCGCCAACAAGGTGCGCGGTATCCGTTGCTGCACCTGCTCTGAGCCGTATTCCGCTCGTCTGTCACGCGAGCACAACAACACCAACATGCTCGCATTTGGTGCTCGTGTGGTGGGCATCGAGCTGGCCAAGATGATCGTCGACGCCTGGCTCACCGGCGAGTTCGAGGGCGGCCGTCACCAGCGCCGCATCGATATGATTCGCCAGATCGAGGCTCGTCAGCTCGTGCGTGCGGAGGAAGCACGCGGCTGGTAGTGGAAAAGCCCGTCACCCATGTGGTGGCGGGCTTTTTGCATGTCGCGCGTGGGATAGAACACATGCGAGAGAAAAACGCGGCTATTCGCTGCCCGCTGTCTAGCTGCTCGCGCGTTGCACGAGCTTAACGGGGACGAGCGTCTCCATCTCGGGCTCTTCGCCGCGCAGCAGGGCGAGCAGGGCCTGACATCCCTCGTGCGCGAGGCGCTCGGGGAAGCGGCGGATAGTGCTGATTTGCGGCGTCGGAAGCTGCGCATAGACGGAATCGTCGAAGCCGATGAGACGGACGTCCTCGGGTACGCGCTTGCCGGCGGCAACGAGCGCACGCAGCGCGCCCACGGCTGCGTGGTCGCTATGGGCGAAGATGCCGTCGACGGGGTAGCCCGTGGAGAGGAAGTCGGTCACGAGCTCTTCGGACTCGATGATGCTCGGCTGCTTACCCGAGACAAACAGCTGGTAGTCGCGGCGTAGCGGCATTCCGTGCGCGGCGAGCGCCCGCTCGTAGCCCATCTGGCGCTCGTTGCCGGGGTAGTTGGCGGTAAAACTCGAGATGCTCAGGATGTCCTTGCAGCCGCGCTCGATGAGGTGCTCGGTCGCCATGTAGCCACCGCCGATGTTGTCGGAGCCCACGTGTGGGAAACCGAGGTCGTTTTCGGGCGCACGGTCGATGCAGACCACGGGGATTCCGTGGGGGACGAACTCGCCGTCGAGCCTGCGCAGGCCGGAGATACAGATGATGCCGTCGGCCTGCTTGCTTGCCAGCGTGCGAAAGTAGTCGCGCTCGCGGGCAGGGTCATTGGCGCTGTTGCAAACAAAGACCGAGTAGTCCTCGGTTGCCAGCTCGCGCTCCACATGCAGGGCGATCTTGGAAAAGAAGTCGTTGGAGATGTCCGGCACGATCATGCCGATGGTCCGGGACTGGGCCATACGGAGGCTCTTCGCCGCCATGTTCGTGACGTAGCCGTATTCCTTGAGGGCGGCTTCCACGCGCTTGCGGGTGTCTTCGGAAAAACGGCCGCTGCCGTTGATGACGTGGGAGACCGTGGCGACGGATACGCCGGCCGCGACGGCAATCTGGCGCATGGATGGGCGCTTGCCTGGTGTGGGCATGGGGCCTCCTGCTGCTTTCGGGTGGTTAACAGATTAACCGAGATTGTAGCGCATGCGCGATGCCGTAATGGGTCGCTTCGAAGTCGTTTTGTCGCGCTCGGTCTGCACCTTGGATAAGAAGGAGTTCGTCGAGCACTCCGATCCGGAGCACACGCGCGCCAACATCCCGCTGTTCCAGCAGGGCATCATGATACAGCAGCTCAACTCCGAGAAGCTCGTGGTCGAGATCATGGTGAAGTTCTGCGGCCAGTAATTACTGCATCACATATTCTGTTGTCACCTGGGAGGCTCGCTTTTGCGGGCCTCTTTGCGTTGCTATGGAGCCCTGGTCTGTCGATAAACAAAGCGCCCGCTTGCTGGGGGAGCAAGCGGGCGCCTGTGAGCGAATATGTTTGCGGCGAAAGCCGCGATGAGCGGTGGGGTGGCGACTAGTTGGTCGTACCGGAATCGTCGCCCGTGCTCGTGCCCGAGCCCGAGCCCGAACCAGAAAGTGCGACCGTCAGCGTAATCGTGCTGTCGGTGGACTGCTTTCCAGTGGGGGAGACGCCCGTAACGGTGGCATCCTCGTTACCGCTTACGGGATTGCCGTTCTGGTCACAGAAGCCAATGTTATAGAAACCGGCGTTGTTGAGCGCGGTAACGGCGGCGGAAATGCTCTTGCCGTACAGGTTGCCCGGGACGGTGGCCTTGCCGGACTTCTTGGCGATGACGACGGTAATCGTGGCGCCGGGCTTCTGCTTGCCGCTGGGGTTCCAGCTAATCACGGTGCCCTCGGTAACCGAGTCGTTCTCCTGGTAGCTCACGTCGACGCCAAAGCCTGCCATATCGAGGGCGTTGCGCGCCTGGGCCTCGGTCATGTCGGTCAGGTCGGGGACGGACGTGGTATCCGGGCCGCTCGAGACCTTGTACGAGATGGTCGTGCCCTTCTCGACTTCCTTACCGGCTTCGGTGCCCTGATCAAAGACCTGGCCCTCATCGGCCTCGTTGGCCTCCTCGGAGGCGCTGCCCTTCAGGCCAACGCTTGCCAGCGCGGCTTCGGCCTGGTCCTTGGTCAGGCCGACAAGCTGGGGAACCTCAACCTTCTCGGAGGGCTTGGGGCCCTTGGAGATTACCAGGTTCACCTTGGTGCCCTTGGCCTTCTTGGTGTTGCCGTTGGGCGTCTGCTCGGCGACCTTGCCCTCGTCGACATCGTCGTTGTGGCTTTGGTCGATGGTGCCGAGCTCGAGGCCGGCTTCCTTGATCAGCTCGACGGCAGTCTGCTGATCCTTGCCCAGCACGTCGGGCACGGTGACCTGCTCGCCGCCAAAGAGCCCTGTGGCAATGGCCACCACGATGCCGATGACGGCAACGGCTGCCACCACGGCGGCGATGATCTTGTTCTTGTTGGATTTGGGCTTTTCGACCTCGTAGGAGCCGGTGGAGCCCGAAACCGAGCTGCGGGCGGTATTCTGGCCGCTCACGCCCGAGACGGGACGCACCATGGCGCGCGTCTGATCGGAAAGTTCGCGAGTCTTGGTGGCGCCCAGTTCACCGGGGGCGCCGATGATGCGCGTGGGCTCCGAGATGTTGACGGTATGGCCCGACAGGTAGCTGTTGAGCACCTGACGCAGCTCGTCGGCGGTTTGGAAGCGGTTTGCCGGGTCCTTCTCCATGCACTTGAGGATGATGCGCTCAAGGTCGGCGTCGACACCGGAGTTGATCTGGCTCGGCGGAACAGGCAGCTCGTTGACCTGCTTGAGTGCGACCGAGATAGCGTCGTCACCGTCAAAGGGAACGCGGCCGGTGGCGCACTCGTACATCACGACGCCCAGCGAGTAGATATCCGAGGTGGGGCCGAGGTCCTGACCGCGGGTCTGCTCGGGGCTGACGTAGTGGGCGGTTCCCAGCACGTTGTTGTCTTGCGTGAGGTGGCTGTTCTTGGCGCGCGCGATGCCAAAGTCCATGACCTTGATGTTGCCGTCGGGCAGCACCATGATGTTCTGCGGCTTGATGTCGCGGTGGATGATCTCGTGCTTGTGGGCGACCGAGAGTGCAGAGCTAATCTGCGAGCCGATCTGGGCGACCTTCTTGGGGTCGAGGGCGCCGTGGCTCTTGATACCGCTCTTAAGGTCGGTGCCGCGCAGGTACTCCATGACGATGTAATAGGTGTCGCCGTCCTTGCCCCAATCGTAGACGCCCACGATATAGGGGGAGGAGAGACCGGCTGCTGCCTGGGCCTCCTGCTTAAAGCGTGCGGCGAAGGTTGCGTCGCCAGCATACTGCGGCAGCATGATCTTGACGGCTACCGTGCGGTTGAGGACCTGGTCCTGTGCACGATAGACGGTCGCCATGCCGCCTGTCCCCACCTTATCCTTGAGGAGGTATCTTCCCCCGAGGACCCTCTGTTCCATTCCTGCTCCTAACATAACTATTCGCTCAACGATGTGTGTAGTACCTACGATGTGGCCGCTGGGGCCATGTGGCGCGTTGCCGCTAACTCTTCGGTCGCGGCGCGCCTCGGGTGTCCGATTCGATCACGGGCGTCACGCTCCCTGGGCGGCAAGCGCCGCAGTCAGGACGATGCCGGCGATCTTGGCCGCCTCGACGTCGTGTTGGTCGTAATCCTCCAAGGCCACCGAAATGGCGACCGTGGGTGAATCGTAAGGTGCGAAGCCGACGAACATCGAGTTGACGTTGGTGCCGCCAGTTTCGGCCGAACCGGTCTTGCCGGCGACCTTGACGCCCGGGATCTGGGCATCGGTGCCGGTGCCGGACTGGACGACGGCGAGCATGGCCTGCTTGACCTGGTCGGCCGTGGCAGAGCTGACAGCCTGGCCCAGCGAACGGGACTGCGTGGTCTTAACCACGGTTCCGTCCGGGGCGAGTACCTGGGAAACAAAGTACGGGTCCATGACCACGCCACTGTTAGCGATGGCGGCGGCAATCACGGCGTTTTGCATGACGGTGGTCTGCGGGCCGGGCGTGTGGTCCATGCCGACAGGCTGGCCGGCGCCGGCCCAGGCAGTCTCCCACTCGGTCATGAGCGACGGGTCGGCCATGATGGAGGCCGTGGAGGTCAGGTCCTGGCCGAGCTTCTGCCCGTAGCCAAAGGCGTTGGCAAACTGAACGAGCGTGTTTGCGCCAACCTCGTTTGCCACCTGGCCAAAGACGACGTTAGAGGACACGGCAAAGGCCTGTTGCAGGCTGATGGTGCCGTAGCTCTCGTTGGCAGAGTTGGTGACCGGTGCGTTACCAATGTCCATGGAGCCGGGCGCCTGGTAGGTGCTGGTCAGGCTGGCGGTGCCGGTCTCGAGTGCCGCAGAAAGCGTAACGACCTTAAACGTGGAGCCCGGGGTGTACAACGCGTCCATGGCGCGATCGTACATGGAGCCGTCCTCGCCGCCTCCCGCCTGCAGCAGGGCATCGATGTTGGTGTTGTCGTAGGTGGGTGAGCTGGCGCATGCGAGCACCGCGCCGGTGCGCGGGTCCATGACCACAACGGCGCCCTTAAAGCCCTTGAGAGCCTGTTCGGCGGCCGTCTGGATGCGGGAGTCGATGGTGAGTTTGGCGGTGTTGCCCGGCTGGTTTTGGCCCGCGAGCGACGCGATGGCGTTGTTCCAGCTGGAGTAATCCTTGGAACCGGTGAGCGTGTCGTTCATCACGCTCTCGATGCCGGCGGTACCGTACTGCTGGCTCACATAGCCAACCACATGGGCGGCCAGGTTGCCGTTAGGGTAGGAGCGTACGTAGGTGCCGTCCTCCTGTTGCAGCGATTCGGCCAGCGTCACGCCGTCGGACGTGATGATGGAGCCGCGCTGGATGTACTTGGAACGGGCGATGGTGTGGTTGTTGGTCGGCATGTCCTGGTAATCCTTTGCCTTGATGACCTGGACATAGGTGAGGTTGCCGATAAGGATGGCGAACAGCGCCGTAAAGGCAAACACGGCACGAGTCAGACGGTTGGCAAGTGCCACGCGGCCGAGCACGCCGGACTCTGGCGTGTCGAGCAGGCGACGACGCATGCGTGAACCCGCGGAGTGGTTGCCGTGGCTGTAGGAAGGTACGTTGGCAAAACGCGTACCGGTCGGGGCGGCGGCTGATGCGACCTGGTCATCGGTGATGGCGGCCATGGTGCCGGTGCCGGTGAGCTCGGCTTCGCGTCCGGTTGCCTCGTCGCCGGCGCGCAGCAGCAGCGCGACGATGATAAAGCTCGCCAGCAGCGAAGAACCGCCCTGGCTCATAAAGGGCAGGGTGACGCCGGTCAGCGGGATTAGGCGGGTTACGCCGCCAACGATTAAGAATGCCTGGAAGCTGATGGCCGCCGTAAGGCCGGTCGCGCTAAAGGCGGCAAGGTCGGACTTGGCGCGGGCTGCCGTGGTGAGGCCGCGCACGGCAAAAAGCATAAACAGGATGAGCACGGCGCCGCCGCCCAAAAGGCCCATTTCCTCGCCGATGGCCGAGAAGATAAAGTCGGACTCGACGACGGGGATGTTGTTTGCCATGCCGTTGCCAATTCCGACGCCAACCAGGCCACCGTCAGCCAGCGAGTAAAGTGACTGTACGATCTGGTAGCCCTGGCCCTGGGCGTCCTTAAACGGATCGACCCAGACCTGAAAGCGCACCTGCACGTGCGACAGGAACTTGTAGGCGCCCACGGCTCCAACGGCCAGCAGCGCAAGGCCGATGATGACGTACGAAAAGCGTCCCGTGGCAACATAGAGCATCAGCAAAAAGATGGTGTAGAACAGGACGGCCGAGCCCAGGTCGCGTTCGAAGACGACGATGAGCAGGCACACGCCCCACACGGCAAACAGCGGCAGCAGCAGGCGCAGGCGCGGGACCTTGAGGCCCAAGATCTTGCGATTGGAGATGGAGAGTAGCTCGCGGTTCTCGGCTAGGTATCCGGCCAAGAACAATACGATAAAAATCTTGGCGAACTCGCCGGGCTGGATGGTGAAGCCGGCGATGCGAATCCACAGCTTGGAGCCCGAGATGGTGGTGCCGATAAAGATGGGCAGCATCAGCAAGATGATGCCGATGATGCCAAAGGTGTACTTGTAGCGCATGACCACATCGAGATTCTTGATCATCGCGAGCGTGCCCACCATCAGTGCCACCGAGACAAACAGAATGACGAGCTGCGAGATGGCGAGGGCGGGTGCCAGACGCGTTACGAACGTGATGCCGATACCCGAAAGCACAAAGACGATGGGCAGGATGGCCGGATCGGCACCGGGCGCCAGGATGCGCACGGCGATATGCGCCGCGGCGAAGGCGGCAAAGAGACCGATCGGCACGGCGAGCGTTTCAAACGAGATGGAAGCGCCTGCGGTGAGCACGTACATCGCATACAGCAGGATGACGGGGAACGCCGAGGCGATGAGCAAGAGCATTTCGGTGTTGCGGCGACTCATAAGCGGCACTCCCTTTCTAATTCTTATCGGAGGCTTCGGCCTCGGCGGACTGTTCGGCGGTTTTCTCGGAATCTGATTCGGAGGTCGATCCCTGATTGGTGTTGTCGCGAATCGTTTGCGCGTCGATCACCTGGCGGGTCTGCTCCTCGTCGATCTGGTGGCGGTACTTGGATATCGTGTCCTGCGCATCGTCGACACTTGTTTGCGGAATGCCCGCCTTGAGGCGGTTTTGCGTGTCTTCGGGCAGGTCGGACAGCTTAATGCTGGTTTCGCTTTCGAGCCAGTGGAGCTTGAGTCCGAGCGGCTTGCCGGGCAGGCCGCGCCAGACGGCGACATTGCCCTGGTAGGTACCCAGGTAGTACGAGCCGGTGACACCCGTGTAGGCCCAGATGCCAGCTGCCAGCACAAAGACGAGGGCCAGGATGGCGGCGATAGTAACGTTGCGGCGACGCACGCGTTGCGCCTCGCGCATGACGCCATCGTCAACCAGGTCAACGACTACTACGGTCACGTTGTCGTGGCCGCCGGCGGCAAGCGCCGCGTCCACTAGGTTGTCGACGCAGATTTGCGCGGTTGAGGACTGCGTGGCGATGTTCTCGATATCGCTATCGGGAATCATGCTCGAAAGGCCGTCGGAGCACAGGATCAGACGGTCGCCTTCCTCGATATGCAGAGTGAAGTGGTCGGCATACATGGCGGGGTCCGAGCCCAGCGCACGGGTAATGACCGAACGGTTGGGGTGGACGCGAGCCTCGTCTGCCGTGATCTCGCCGGCGTCCACGAGCTCCTCCACGTAGGAGTGGTCGCGGGTCACGCGGATGAGCGTGCCCTCGTGGAGCAGGTAGGCGCGAGAGTCACCCACGTGGGCGATGGCGAGCGTGTCGTTTTCGATATAGGCGCAGGTGGCTGTGCAGCCCATGCCGGGCTTGCCCAGGCCGTTCAGGGCTGCCTCGATTACGGCGGCGTTGGCTGCCTCGACGGCTGCGGCCAGGCGTGCTGCGTCGGCGGACTGTGGGGCCGTCTTGGCTATAGTCTCGACGGCGATGGAAGAGGCTACCTCGCCGGCGGCGTGACCGCCCATGCCGTCGCATACGCAAAAGAGCGGCGACTGCACCAGGTAGGAATCCTCATTGTGCGGGCGCACACAGCCAACGTCGGAGCGGGCGCCCCACATGAGTTGCGTGGTGGTGCCGGCATCATAGGTCGAGTCGGTCTCGATGCGCTCCTCGGTTAGGGGTTCAAAGCTCATGGTCGAGCCGGGGTCTTTGAGCTTGGCCTCAACGGCGGCAACGTCGATTTCGGCTGTGTCACCGGGAGAGACGGTGTCGGTCTCGGCGTTTGATTCGGAATCGCCGGTGTCCGGGGAGTCGGGCTCCTCGGAAACGCGGGCGGTCGACTCGTCATCTTGCGGGCTGACGTCTATAGGCTCGGGCGTCGCAAAGTGCGACGGCGCGGGCGTGTTTTGCGACTGGGCGGCGGGCTCGGCCACGGCATCGGACTCGCTTGCGGGCGCAGGCTGCGGGGTCTTGGGTGCAGGGCCGTCCTCGGGGGATGTCCCCGCCTCGGGCGCCGGCGTAGACGCGGGCGCAACCTCGGATGCCGGGGCTATGGGAAACGCCGGCGCGGCGGGCTCGGGTGCCGCAAACACCGCAGCGCTCTCGTTGATTGCCGCGGCGACGGGCTCTGCAAAGTGAGCCGGCGCCGGGGTTGCTTCGGGCGCTGTGGGCTGTTCCGCAGCATGTGCGCCGATGGGCGCCGCTACGGCATCCTCTTCGTCCTCGTTATCGGCTAGATCCGAAATATCATGCGTTACATGCGAAAGAGGCAGGGAGAACACGGTGTCCTCGGGCTCCACGGGTTTGGAGCCCGCCGGAGCGGCGTGGGCCGGCACAGCTGTGGCGGCAGCCGGTGCCTCGGTCATAGTTGCGGACTTGTTCTCCTCGTCGATCATCGACGGTTCACCTTCATGACCACGTCGCCAATCTGGACTTCGTCGCCCTCACGCAGCGTCGCGGGCTCCACGAGCTGGCGGCCGTTGACGAGCGTGCCGTTAAGCGAGTTGAGGTCCTCGATGATGAGCGCCGGGCCCTGCAGCGAAAAGCGCGCATGCGAGGCCGAGACGAACGGTTCGTTGATGCAGATGTCCGAAGATGGCGAGCGACCGACGATGACGGGGCCGAGCATGTCTACGTGGATGCCGCGGATACCGCGCGGACCCTTGTCCACATCGATCGTCCAGATAGCCGAGTCGCGGCGCTGCCCGCGCACAAGTCCCACGCCGGTCTTCATGACGGCGAACAGGAAGATATAGAGCAGGGCGACCAGGACGATGCGGCCTGCAAAAAGGACGATATCGATGTTCATAAGCGACTATCCCCTAAATTCAAACGTGCTCAGGCCAAACGTCAGCAGATCGCCGTTGCGCAGCGGGCAGCGCGTAATGCGGCGGTTGTTGACGAGCGTGCCGTTGGTGGAATTGAGGTCCTCGATCGACCAATCCGAGCCCGTAAAGGTGAGCTGGGCGTGGCGGCGCGACACGTTGGGGTCGCGCAGGGCAATGTCGGAAACTGAGCGCTCGCGACCGATGGTCACCTGTGCGGAGGTGATGCTATGGCTCTCGCCGCTCACGACGTCGACGAGCTGGGCGAGCGGGCGCTGCGGGGCGCGAGTGCTCGCCATGTTGGAGGCGATGCCGGCTGCGGCGCCTAGGCCCACGGCGGCACCGGTCGCGGCGGCTCCGCCCATGCCGGCAAGCGCGTCGCGCGAGACGGTCTGAGGCACCGGGATGGGTGCGGCGGCGGGGTCGGGGACGCTAGGCGCGAAGGGGTCTGCCACGGCAAGCGGGTCGGGAGCGGCGGCGCGAGGCGTCGGCTGTTGCTGGGGCATGGCGGCGGGGCGCTGCTGCTGCGGGGCAGCAAACTGCTGCTGGCCGGCGCGCGGGGCGCTGGCGGCACGGCTTGCGGCCGAGTTGTTCTGTCCCAGGCCGTTTTGGTAGGCGCGCTCTTCCTCGTACAGGCGGCCGAGCGTGGGCGCATCGACGTTCTCAGCAAAGACCGAGAACTTGCCGGCGCGCAGCTGCGGATCGATCATAAAACGCACGAGGGGCTCGCCGACAAAGACATAGCGGCGCTTTTCGGCCTGCGCCTTCACAAACTCGCGGACCTCGCGCGAAAGCTCGGGGTAGAACGGGGCGAGCATGGGATCGTCGTCGGCGGCGATAAGGATGGTATAGAGTGCCGGCGCCGTGTTGACGCCGTTGATCACCAGAGTCTGATCCTCCATGTCGCGAGCGGCCTGCTTGGCAAGCTTCTTAAAGGAGAACGGGGCACGGGTGGCACCGAAGATGCCGGCCACGTGGTCCTCGAAGATGTTCAGGAAGTTCACGAAAGATCACTCTCCGTATAGGTTCTTTGGTATCCGAGCAAATATAGGCATATCCCAACGATTATAGAGGATAGGGTTCCCGCAACCGCCGCCTTGGCGATGACCGCGGCTGCAAGGCTGGCAATTTCCATATGGTGTGCAAGACAGGACGCCGCTGCGCAGCCGATGCCGGTGACAGCGATGGCGGCGATTGCGACAAGGTTTGAGCCCTGATCGGCACGCTTGGCATGGGTATTGAGCAGCGCAGATGACGCTGCGGCAGTTGCCGCGACCAGCACAAAGGCAGCCCAAAGGAGCGGGTCTCCCAGCGCTGCGGCAACGTTACCGAGCCCCAGCACGCCTCCGGCTGAAAGCGCGACCGTGGCCAGACGGGCAAAAAGCGCGCCCATGCCCGTTGCCGCGGCGGCGCTTGCCGGGCCGAGCCAAAATGACGCGACGCTGGCGGCGACCCCAGCTGCCAGGAAGGTATTGCCGGTCAGACAGCCAAGCGCGAGTGCACAGGTGAGCGCGGCGCTCGCGGCAGCCTCGGTGCGACCCCAGGCAATCCACCAACCGGACATGGCGGCGGCAAAGATCACCGCGACGGGCAACATCGACAAGATGCCCTGCGCCTGCATGGTGGCGTTGGCCATGAGCACCAAAAAGCCCACAGCCGAGATGGCCGAGCCAATCTGGGGGGCCAGGCCAGCCGCCGCTCCGATCGCGATGGCCGCAATGACCAGGCCGGGAAGCGCCGCGACCCCGGCCGTTTGCATCAGCAAAAAGCTATAGGTGCCGCACGTTAGCGCCGAGATAGTGCGCATGGTGTAGTCGCGCGCATGGCTCCAGCGCGTGCCCGCCCAGCCGAGTGCGGGGTCGACCTCGATGGCGTCGTCCTCGTAGTGCGACGGCTCGATATCGTCGAGCTCCTGCTCGTCATCCGAAAGTTCGCCAACCATTTGCTCCAGGCTGCGACGGCCCTCGCGCACGCTGCCCAGACCGGCAAGGAGCTGGTCGCAAAATGCCTCGATGCTGTTGGGGCGGTCCTGCGGCATGGGGGAGAGCGCGCTCATGAGCGCGGCCTCGGCTCCCGGGGGGAAGTGTGGTATCAGCTCGCTGGGATAGGTGGCGCCGCCGATGATGCGGCCGAGCGAGCCGGCGGGCGTGGCCGCCATAAAGGGAGCGCTGCCGCACAGGCCCTCGTAGATCACACAGGCGAGGGCAAAGACATCGGCGCGCTCGTCGACCGTGCCGGTCTCGATATCGAGCTGCTCGGGCGGCATGTAGCCGATGGTGCCGCCGCGCGAGCCGCCAAAGCCGCCGGCAGACGACAGCCGCGCCATGCCAAAGTCGGTGAGCTTTACATTGCCCGAATGGTCGATAAGCACATTGGCGGGCTTTATGTCCAGATGAAGCACGCCGTTTGCATGGGCAAAGGTGAGTGCCTGACCCAGCGCGTCGGCAATGGCCGCGGCCTCGTCAAAGGTGAGCGAGTGGCCGTCCACGCGATGCAAAAACTCGGCCAACGACATGCCGTCGACATACTCCATGACCAGGTAGGCATAGGCGGTGTCGTGCGTAAAGTCGATAACCTGCACGATATTGGGATGTTGAAGCATGGCGGCGGTATGCGCCTCGCGCAGCACGTCCATGATGTCGCTGGCGGGCATGCCGGCGCCGTTGATAAGGGGAATGCGCTTAATGGCCACGCGACGGCGCAGATGCGTGTCGCGGCAAATCTCGATGGAGCCAAAACCGCCGGTCGCAAGCGTCTCGAGCGGCTGGTACCGCTTGAGCAGCTCGCGAGAGCTAGTGCCCTCCAAGGGAACGTCCGGCGAGAACCGGGCGGTATGTTGCGAGAAAAGCGGCATGGCCAACCCTCGTGCGTTTAAAGTTCGTTTGCGAGTGGCGGGCACGGGGCCGAGCCATTCGCGGTGGCATAGATGCTGCTAGTGTAGCACGCTCGGGCGGATGGCGAGGATAACGGGGCGAGGTGGCCCGATTGATTCGGCCCGTTTCGATTCGTCCGGAAAGCGTATCCCAGTTTTCAGCCAAATAATGGGATGCGCTTTCCAAATGGGGTGGGCTGCGGAAACTGCATCCCAGAATATTGCCCTGGAACGGGATACGCTTTCCGAACCGGCGCCCAAAAGGAAACCACATCCTGCTTTGGGGCGGGGGCTGCGGACAAAAGCTGGACCGTGATCTGGCTCGGATTGGAGTTTGCCTGAATCGTTGATGCCGGCTGGTGTGGGAGCAGGGATAAACGAGCGGCTCGAGCGATATAATGACACGCTATGGAGGCCATATGCTTTTTTCCCGCCGTTCTGCTACATCTGCCTGCGCCATTGCGCTTGTCGTAATGGCGGTCACCCCTTATCACCGGTTTTCATCTTCAATCGGCCTGGCATCAGGTGCAATGACCTGGCTCGTTATCCTGGGCGCAAGCCTTGCGGCGTTTGTTCATGGTGCTGCGCTATGCAAGGGGGGAGAAATGAGACGGCCGAGGCATCTCGGTGCTATCGGTGTTTTCCTTGGTGTTATTGCAACGGTTCCCGAATGGGCCGACCTGGCTTTCTATGCTCGCGGAGATTCTATTCCATTCGTGTTCGCACCGATCTCGCTGCTGCATGCCGTTTCGTGCGTCTTGTGCTTTGCTGGGTCGCTGCTCCTCTCATATGTTATTTGGGGTACGGCGGACTCTCCTTTGACGCAGAGGTTGACACGGACTGACGAAAGGGAAACTCGTCACCCGCAGGACGCGATTTTTACAGAAACAATAGCCGTCATGTCTTGTCTGCTGTTTTGCTGTCGAGTTTCATGGAGAATTGTCCCCGAGCCATGGGGGATACCCTCTGTTTCGGCTGCGTCAATTGGCCTTGCGCTTTTAATTCCGTTGGTCTATCTCGCATTGACTGTGGCCTCGCTGTTTTGCCGCCCTCGTGCCTTTGGCCATGGGCGGCGCGACGTGTTTGCCTGTTCTGTGCTCGTAGCAGTTCCTATTGGTCTTATTCCGGCTGTCGATGTGGCATACTTCGCAAACGATGCCGTGGTCATTGCATTGCTGGCGATGGGGTCCGCTATCGCTGCTGCCTTCGTATGCATGTTGCTAAGGGGGAGACGGGACAACAATTCGGATATCGCCTGCGCGTCCGACACATTCGATGCGGGGGTGTTTTCCCCTGCCCTGTCGCCTAGAGAAGAGCAGTTTGTTCGACTGCTGCTCAAAGGGAAAACGCCGGCGGAAATTGCCAAGGAGACGGATACGAAGCCATCGACGGTGAGAACAACGCTTCACCGAGCATACGGGAAGGCGTCGGTTGCGGGCTCGCGCGAGCTCGTGGCGTTGTTTGCGGGTGAGGGCGATACTGTAGGGCATGAGCTGCCGCAGCGGCATGCTGACGATATGGTGGCATCAGCTCGAACGCGCCGGCTGTTTCGATAC